>PDWI01000188.1_pt1 | contig 120256 bp, 88 predicted proteins | sample 1430891 | NCBI WGS metagenome assembly PDWI01 (sample SAMN01162508, study PRJNA174530) | Oral metagenome, whole genome shotgun sequencing project. | biome: Marine environment; feature: Marine mammal; material: Swab sample of the gingival sulcus; isolation source: swab sample of gingival sulcus...
ATATTCTCTCTCCTTAACTTTTAAAGTTTCCGAAATAGTAACATATCTTAGTTTGCCTGTCAAGCATTCTTTAAAAAATAAATTTTGGCTTTCGAGAATTTTTTTTGGAAAAAATTAATCTTGAATTAAACAAGTTAAGTCAATTTCGCCTGCAAAGCACGGAATTGTAATATCCCAATTTTCCAAAACTTCAGGACATACTTCACCGAAAATACCAATTGCTTTATTATCAACAATTACATTCGCCTGTCGACCTTGAATAAATCTTGGATCAGAAGTTTCTTTAACTGAATAATCAACACCGAGATAATACATCAAACCTGAAATAATACTTGCAGCTTCATTGTAGTTTGCATCTTGCATTGCGGTTAAGAATCCCAAGTGCTGACGGGTTGTCGTGCCGGTATTTTCCGTATCATCAAGATAAGCAACCTTACCTGTTTCAAAAATTTTATGCGGATAAACTGCATGCGCCGAATTCATTTCCGAAAGCAACAGACTCGGCAAAATTGAAGGACGAACGACCTTATAATTTTCCGACATTGGATTTAAAATTTCAACAGCATTCTTACCGTCTACATTCATTCTTTCGATAAAATCTTTTTCGGAGCCTAGATAGTTAAAAATCATTTCCTGAAAACCAAATCCTGTCATCAGATTTTTGATTTTACGGCTCAGTAATGTCTCTTTCATAAGTCTGCCGATTGTAAAATCGCTTGGGGATTCAGGAGTAAAATTTTCAACACCGAAACCTATCATTACATCTTCGATAATATCGACTTCGTGCAAAAAATCATTTCGGTATGCAGGCGGATAAAGCTTGATTTTATTTTCCACAAGCTCTATTTTACAATCCATCTTACGCAATGCCGTTTCAACATCGGTCAGTGAAAATTCCGAGCCTAGCAATTTATTGATTTCATCGAGGCTTGTAAAAGCCGGCTCTTGAAAATAAAACGGTGTTGTAATTTTCATTCCGTAACCTGTATCGTCTACATGATGGACGGTAACGGGCAAAATTTTATAACCTGAATCTGCAAAATCACAAGCGACAATATTTGTTGCAAGCAAAAGCGAGTCCATATCCGTACCTGTAAATTCAACCAAAAGATCCGTATCCCCAACCTTTGCGGCACCGATGTCGGCACTGTTTATAATAGGCGGAAACGAAAGAATGTTTTCTTCAATATCTTTTAAAATCGGAAACCGGTTAAAGTTTTCCAAAATGCCTGCATACTCTTTTCCTTTTGGGTGTTTTGTTAATATTTCGCGAAGACTCATCTCGGGCATTGTTTCATCGCAGTCGGCTGTGGCAAGCGGTATAAACTTGGTATTATCGGGGTCGGCCGCCGTATATTGAACAGGCCACTTAATCATATCCGAGCGATAGACTCCCATCGAAACTGTTTTTCGTTTTCTTCCAAAATTGGTACAAAGCTTTTCTTGCGTTTGAATAATATCCTGCAACATCGCCTCATCAATAGGCTTTCCGGAAATAACAAAGGCTGTCAAAAAAGGCCTTATATCTTTAAGACTTGCATCAATCTTTATAACTCTGGTACCCGCATTTTGCTGCTTTAATTTATTTGATAAAAAATTTTCGTAAGCTCCCGATGACAATCTTCCGGTTCGATGAATTCTAAGAAGCCTTGCCAACCCTGATGTTGACCACAAGTCGGGACGGTTTGTATCGTTCAACTCAATTTTAATACTGCCCTCACTTGAATTTTCGTCCCATTCATCTAATTCCGCTTTCGCCGAAGGCAACTTTTCTTCAAGTGATTCGTAATTATATTCCTCACCGACAAGCTCAAAAAAAATTCTTTCGTTTACTTCAATCTTTGGCATAATTTCCTCGTTTAGGCATTATAAACATTTTTTAAGTTTAATGCAATATATAATTTAAAATGATTGGAATTTATTTTTCATAGACAACCCGCAACCGCCGCATAATCTTTCGTCCTCTTCTTTTTTATTTTAATCGGTGTTTTCCGCTATCGCTGCAACCACCTTTACCGGTTTTAAACTCGTACGAAAGGATAGACGGCGGTTGCCACGCACGCGATAAAAATAAAGAATTACAGTCCGGTTTTTTTTTGGAAATTGAATTATAGTGGAGCGTCCAAGTTGTATGTATAGTGTATCTGTTAGTTGGGGGGTAGCGAAAAAAAAACGGGTTAGTTTAAAAACTAACCCGTTTTTTTGAAGCGAGGGGGAGACACCCCCTCATGCTAAATTATTGATTCTTGCTCTTCTTCGATGAATTGCTTCATGTAAAGGTTATAGTATTTTTGTTTTTTTTCCATAAGCTCAGTGTGCGTGCCCGATTCTGCAATTTCGCCGTTTTCGATTAAAAGTATTTTATTTGCATTTCGGATTGTAGAAAGGCGATGTGCGATGACGAAAGAGGTGCGACCTTTTAAAAGTACTTCAATCGAGTTTTGTATTTTATGCTCTGTCTCCGTGTCGACAGAAGATGTTGCTTCGTCCAAAACAAAAAGGTGCGGGTTTCTGATAATAGCACGGGCAAAAGAAACCAGCTGTTTTTGGCCGGTCGAAAGCATTCCGCCGCCTTCTCCGACTTGGGTGTTATAACCGTTTGGAAGATTCGTTATAAACTCGTGTGCATTAACAAGTTTTGCCGCATTGATAATTTCTTCGTCAGTTGCATTTAAATTTCCATACTTTATGTTTTGCATTATGGTTCCGGAAAATAAATGCGGAGACTGCAAAACATATCCCAAATTTTCATGTACCCATCGTTCAGGCATTTGTTGATAGTCAATGCCGTCAATAATTACCTGTCCTGATGTCGGCTCGTAAAATCGGCAAAATATATTTGCAACTGTGGTTTTTCCGCTTCCGGTTGCACCGACTAATGCAATAGTTTCGCCTGCTTTTACTTTTAAATTAAAGTTTTTTAAGATAGGCTCATTTTTTTTGTATTCAAAGTTTACATTTTTAAATTCAACATTGCCTGTTATTTTTGGGCAGGTTTTTGAAGTCGGATTTAATGATGTTCCGTATTGTGTGATTACTTCGTCAAGCACTTTAATATCTGATTTTTCGTTAAGCAGTTCAAAGATGCGCTCTGCGGAAGCTTGTGCGGAAATCATGTCGCCAAAAACATCTGCCGCAGTTGCCAGCGGATTATTAAACTGCATTGCATATCTGAAAAATGCAACCAATATACCTACATTGACGGCACCTGCTATCAGCTCACTGCCACCGTATAGCAATACTAATCCCTGCCCAACGGCACCGATAATTTGTGTCGCCGGCATTAAGATTGCAGAAAAAGCAATTGCTTTAATTGAGCGTGATTTCATCATTGCGGTTTTTTCAAAAAATTCTTTTGCGTTTAATTCTTCTCGAACCAATGTTTTGGTTGTTCTCGAGCCTTGTATGCCTTCATTGTAAGATGCTGTAAGCTCCGAATTTATTTTTCTTACTTTTCGTTGTGCTTTTAATATTTTTGGGTGTAATAAAATTATAATCAGGCTTATTACCGGTAAAGTTAAAACAATAATTACGGCTAATTTGGGGCTTGAGCTGAACATTACAAATATTATCGATATTATCATAAACAATCCAAAAAAGGCATCGCTTAATCCCCAGCTGATAGTGCTTGTAAGTTTGTTTATATCCGATGACATTCTTGCCATTAACCAACCAACTGCTTTTTTGTCGTAGTAGGAAACGGGAAGCTCTTGCAGTTTTGAAAAGCATTTTTTGCGTAATCTGTCGGCACCGTATGTTTGTACATAGCCTGCAAAAAGAATGAAAAAAAATGTTGCCAATCCTGCCAATACAATCAGTATTGCGGTTATAATAATGGTCGGCGTTAAGTTAGTTAAGTTCTTGTTTGTGATAAAGTTGTTTATTGCGTATTCCGAGAGTTTTGGGCCGACTAATTCAAACAAACCTGTTATTCCGGAAAACAAAACTGCAAGTGTCAAGTGAAATTTAAAATAACCGAATTCTTTAAGTATAACTTTCCACAGTTTGAAATCTAATTTTTTGGTTTTTGAATTTCCTGTATTTATGTCTTCCATAAGTTTTTACTCCTGATTAGTTAAACCGGATTGTATTTGATAAACCTTTTTATACCAGCCGTCTTTTTTAAGCAACTCAGCATGGGTTCCCTCTTCTACGAGCTTTCCGTTTTTCAAAACCAGAATTTTATCCGCATTTGAAATTGTAGAAATTCTATGCGAAATAATAATTACGGTTTGCGACTTTTTTTTCTGTCGCTGTTTGTTTAGTGCTTTTTGTATTTTTATATCTGTTTCGGCATCAACTGCGGAAAGGGAGTCATCGAAAATAATTATCGGGGTATTCTTTATTAAAGTGCGGGCAATGACCAATCTTTGTTTTTGTCCGCCTGAAAGTGAAACCCCTCTTTCTCCTACCATTGTGTTGTAGCCTTCTTCAAATTTCATTATGTCATCGTCAAGTGCGGCAATTTTGGAAAAATGCCTTACCGTATCTTCCGAGTGGTAAGGAGCCGCTAACTTGATATTTTCCAAAATTGTTTTGCCGTATAAAAACGGTTCTTGTAAAATTAAACCGATATTTGAGCGAACCCAGCCTTTATCAATGGTGTTTAGTTCGTGTCCGTTAAGTTTAATCGAGCCTGAATTATATTCGTATAATCTTGAGAGTAAATAAGCAAGCGAACTTTTGCCTGAGCCTGTATGACCGAGTATTGCAACAGTTTGACCTTCTTCAATTGTAAAAGACAGTTTGTCTAAGATTAAATTGTCGGGTGTGTCAGGATATGCAAACGATACTGAATTAAATTCAATTTTGCCGTAAATATTAGGTTTGTTTTTGGTCGGGAATATTTGTTCAGCCGGCTTTTTTAGTATTTCTTCAATACGGCGACTTGCAACAAAAGATTTTCCGATATTGGTGATTGTCCTCGCAAGGTTTGTAATAGGATAGCTGAACATTCCCGTATAAGATATAAAAGCTACAAGCTCACCGACAGTAAGGCGACTGTGATATGCAAGGACACTGCCTAAAATTATAACACCTGAAATTTGTAAAAGAACAAGTGCATCTAAAACACCCCAAAATAAAGCATAGCTTTTTACTAATTTAAAATCTTTGCCTGCAAAATCATCGCTTGCTTTTTTGAATTTTTTAATTTCGTTTTTATGCAGCAAAAATGCTTTTATAACTCTTATGCCTGTTAAGTTTTCTTGAATTACGGTTGTCATTTTTGCTTCCGATTTTTCTGTTTGTTCAAATTGCTTTTCGACCATTTTAAAGAAAACAATCGAAGTTATAAAAATAAGAAGTATTGTTCCAAAAATATAAAAAACCAGCTCCGTGTTTGTTTGAAACATTAAATACAACACATATATCATTAAAAATACAGAGCTTATAATATCCATAATTTGTGAATACAATGCAAGGCGAATGTTTTCAATATCGGTGGTGCATCTTTGAATTAAATCGCCTGTTTTAAGTTGTGCGTGTGTTGAAAACGGTAACAGCTGAATATGGTTATAGAGTTTATCTCTCAATTCTTTTACGGCAGATTCGGTTGCCTGTGTTGCCAGAGTAATTCGTGCAAATGTAAGCAAAGATCTTAAAACGGCGAAAATTATAAATGCGATTGTCATTATAATTAGCCCTGTTTTTAAGTCTTTGGATTTTAAAAAAAACGACATCAATCGAGAAAGACGGTCTGTTTTTAGTGCTTTTTGAAAAATAACCGAGTCGATTGTAATTTTTGCCAATTGAGGTTGCATGGCAACCACTACTTGTGAAAGGATTGTAAATAAAACCGCAAGAGAATATACACCCTTGTAATTTTTTAAGTAGGAGAATAGAATTTTAAGTTTTTTCATAGAACAACCACCGAGGAAATTGCAAAAGTCAGACGAGTTTTGTAATTTCTTCCAAAATTTACCAAAAAGTGCAATGAAATGAGCTTCTTTAAAAGGTATTTGCAAAAGTAACCGACTTTTGCAAACACCTCCACCCTAATTCAAGCATCGAAAGAGTAGCATATTATTTATGTTTGGTCAATAGTTTTTTGAATTGTTATTGTTAGCGTTTTAGCTTAGTATGTCGTTCGTTTTATGTATCGCGTTTATTTTAGTTTTGGGGGGTAGCGTAAAAACAAATGAGTTGCCGGTATTAAACTTAAGTAGAGGTTTACCGGCAGGTAAAACTCTACTTAAAATAGCAACAGTAGCAAGTCATTTTTTTGAAGCGAGGGGGAGAGCCCCCCCTTTAATAAAACAAATTAAAGTTTACGCATTATGTCGATTGGTTTTTCATTTCCTGCTCTGATGGACGGTATGATTGAAACAAGGATTGACAGTATGAGAATTCCGGTTGCAATTAAAAATATTTCGGGTAGGGTTATTTTTATCGGTATGTGTTCCAAATAGTATTCGGGGTCTAAGATGTGGACATATAACAGTTCGCTAGTTTTACCCGATGCGGTGTGGATTAGGTATTTGAGGTAGTTGATGGTTTTTTCTGTGATTTTGAATAGGCTGTTTATGTTTAATGCGAGTAAAATGCCAAGAGGTAAGCCGACCAATATTCCGCCAAGGCTTGTTATAACTCCGGCGGTTAGGAAGGCGAGTGTAATGTTGGAAGAGGACGCTCCGGTTGCTTTTAGAATGGCTATTTCGCGGGTTCGCTCCAGTACCAGCATTACAAGTGCGGAGGATATGTTTGTTGATGCAACCAGTATGATTAAAAACATTACAAATAATAAGATGTTTTTTGTGGTTTTAAAAGACATGAATTGAGATTGGTTTAAGTCTTTCCATGTATAGATTCTGAATTTGTTTGAGTAATTATTTTTTAGTGAGTAAACAAATGGTTCAAATAACGAGTCGTTAAAGACATCGTCAACGGTTACAAGAATTGATGTTAAGGAGTTGCTGCCTTTAAAAATCTGTAAACCTTTTTCAAGAGGAATGAAAATCCAAAGTGCATCTAAGTCTTGATAGCCCGATGAAACAATTGCACCTACTTTAAATACGGACATTTTAGGGATAGGTGTTCCTTTTTTACCGGTTTTAAATGTTAATATTCTGCAAGTATCGCCTACATTAAGGTGTAAGTTTGCGGCGAGTTTTTTTCCTAAAAACAATGTTTTGTTATTTTCAAATTCAAGTTTACCTTCTAAAACTTGAATTAACTTTGATGCTCCTGTATTTTCGGTGAAAAATTTTTTTTCAATTGCGCGTATTTGTCCGCCACTTCTTCCTGTTTTGCCGATGAGAAGTCCGGTTCCTTGTCTTTCCACCCAAGCGTTTTTAAAATACGGGTTGTCTTTATATTTGTTTAATAAGTTGTTTTTGAGTGCTTTTTCATGTCTGCCGTCATTTTCGCTTGCAAGTACTTTTCTTTGGAGTAATCGTATATGGCCGGAGCCTAATTCGACCATTCGTGTTGTAATTCCGTTTATCATTCCGTTGGATAAAACCAATACGACTATTAACGGTACAATGCTTATTCCGATTCCAATGCAGGCTCCTATTAAGCTCTTTCTTGCATTTGAGGCTTCACCTTTTTTTCCGACACCCAGGCATCTCGCCGCATAGGTAATAAAAAACATTTTTTTCATATTTGTATCAGTTTTCCGTTTTGAAGATTATATGAGATATTTGTCATAGATGCTATGTTTGTATCATGTGTTACAACAATTAATGTTTTTTTGTGTTTTTCAACAACCGAAAACAATAATTTGCGAACCGTGTTTGAATTTGCAGGGTCTAGGTTTCCCGTTGGCTCGTCTGCTAAAATTAAAGACGGCTCGTTGATTAAGGCTCGTGCAACTGCGGTTCGCTGTCTTTCTCCACCTGAGAGTTGGGTGGGGTAGTGGCTTAATCTGTTATTCAGTTTAACTTCATCTAACAGAGATTCAGCTTTTTCTTTGGCTTCTTTTTTTTTCATTCCTGAAATCAATGCTGGTAACATTACATTTTCCAATGCTGTAAAGTCTTTTAGAAGATAATGGAATTGAAAAATCAGTCCTAAAAAGGATCTTCTGTATTCTGTCAGTTCATTTTCATCAAGTAAATCTACTCGGTAGTTGCCGGCTTTGATAATGCCAAAGTCTGATTTTTCAAGTCCTCCGATTATGTTCAGCAGGGTGCTTTTGCCGGAGCCTGAAGATCCTGTAACCGAAACTGTATTTCCTGAATTAATATTTAGAGAAAGGTCGTTTAATATTAAAAGGTTTTCATTTGTCGAAGCAAATGATTTTTTTAAATTGGAAATTTCTAATACAGTATTATTCATATCTTAATACCTCCGCAGGTTTTAGTTTTAGTATTCGTATAGATGCGAAAAAAGCAGCAAATGATGATGACAATATTCCAAATAAAAATATTGACAAAACTTCACCAAATTTCATATCTGTCGGTATTTTTTCTATGTAAAAATATTTAGGACTGAAAATGCTAAAGTCAGTGTTTTTTGTGTTTGAGTAGACAAGTGTTTGCATAAATGCCAAAAAAGAGTTGACAATTTTTTCGGTTAATGAAAAAATTTCGTTTATGTTAATTGAAATTAGCAGTCCCAGTATCAGTCCTGTAACGGCTCCGGTTAATCCTATCAGAAAACCATTGCTTATAAATAGAAGTTGTATGGTGTTTTGTTTCATTCCAAGTGATGTAAGGACGGCTATGTCTTCTCTTTTATCGTATATTGATCTTCTCATACCGTTGTAAATATTTACGGCTACAACGAGAAATATTAAAACTATCAAAAGTAGCATGACATTTTTTTCAATTTTTAATGCACCAAAAAAGGCGTGGTTATATTTGCGCCATGATTCTGCTTTTAATTCAGGAATTTTTTGTTTTATTTCATTTATGTATATTTCATCGTTGTTTTTGTTTTTTAGTTTTACAAGTGCATTTAAGTTATCTTTTTTACCGAATATTCGCATTCCTGTTTCCAATGAAATAAAAGCATATGTTGAGTCAACGGCTAAATATCCTGTTTTAAATATACCTGTTACTTTTAGTATTGAGTTTTCAGGGAAAATATCTGTGTCAGCTCCACCGGAGACTACAGGCAAATAGACTGAATCACCTACGGAAACTCTGAGTGTTCTGGCTAAGTCGTAACCAATAATTATTGTATCGGGTTTGTCAATCGAGTAATTACCTGACATAAAGTGTAATCTTTCAAAAAGACCTGTATCCTTGTTGAACTGTTTGATGTTTACGGCTCGGATTAGACAACCGCTTTGCTTCTTTTTGCCTTGAAGAAGAGCTTGTGATTCGGTGAATATAAAGAATGCTTGTGTTTTTTTTGCTTTTTCTGCGAGAAGCAAGGTTTTTTCATCACCGTGTAATTGTGCGTGTCCTGAAGTAACTTCTAAAATAGTGTTGATAAAGCCCATTTGAAACCCATTCATTACTGACAGAATTACTATTAAAACCATAACACCGAAAGCTATTCCTAATACTGAGAATATATTTGTAATTGATGACTTGCCTTTAGTGCCTGCATGGTTCATTTTTTGCAGAATGAACAGAATACTTCTTATTTTGTTTTTTATCATTCATTTATCCTTTCGGTAAAAGAGGATATTTCAATACCGTTGTCGTAAAGGTGTACTGTTTTTGTTTTATCGTGATATTCAATTAATGAAATTTGGCGACCGTTTTTGTAATTTATTTCTTTTTGCTTTGTGCCGTTTGTATTATATTTTATTTCTTTTCTTTTTTCAATACCATTTTTTAAAACATTTATAAAAATTACACGATTATTGTTATCGTATGTTTTGCTTGTTTCATATATTGTTTTACCTGTTTCGTCTAGCATAATTGTTTTTATTATGTTACCGTTGTTATCATAAAATATTTTTTTTGTTCCGTATTTGTTTTGTATGTTTTTTTGTTTTAGCAGGTTATTATCGCTGTATTTCCATTCTTTTTTTTCGATAAGTTTATTTCCTTCATGCATTACCGATAAAATTCGTAGTTTTTGTTTATTGTATTTTTCGTAATACCAATGGTTGTTTTCTGCAATTATTAAACCTGTTTTTGTTATTGAAGAAAAAGTATTATCCACTTTTTCTTCGGGCGTTTCGTTTGTGTCCGATGAATTTATAGGCTCTGCATTTTTTGTGTTTTCATTTACAGGAATTGTACTTTCAGATGTTGGTGTTTCTATGTCTTCATCCGATGATTCAGGAAAGAAGGCATAGGTAATTGTTAATATAAAGAATAAAAAAAATACAGTGCTTTTATTTTTCAAAATTATTTGTTTCCTATAAATTCTTTGATGTATTTTTCAGGGTTGAATTTTTCAATATCTTCGTATTTTTCGCCCGTACCGATAAACATAATGGGTATGCCCAGCTCTTTGCCTATTGTAATTGCAATACCCCCTTTAGCCGTGGAGTCATATTTTGTCAGTACAATTGCATCAACACCAATTGCTTCATTGAATACTTCTGCCTGCCTCATTCCGTTTTGTCCGGTGGTTACATCTAATACCAGAATTTTTTTATATAAACTGTTATCGGCTTTTGATTTTGCAATACGATCTATTTTTTGCAACTCTCTTACCAGGTTGTCTTTATTGTGCAACCTTCCTGCTGTGTCGATTAAAACGAGTCCGCCGCCTTGGGCACTCATTGCTTCACCTGCATCAAACACTACTGCGGCAGGGTCGCCGCCGTGTTTATGGGAAATAACTCTTACATCAATATTTTTTCCGTGTGCTTGAAGTTGTTCAATTGCTGCCGCTCTGAAGGTGTCTGCTGCGGCCAGAATTAAATTGGTTTGGTAATGTGTCTTATAATATTTAGCCATTTTTGCGATTGAGGTTGTTTTTCCTACACCGTTTACACCGAGAATAAGATATACTCCTACTTTGTCAGGCTCGGGGGCGAAAAAGCAATTTTTTACAAATGGTGATAAAATTTGTGTTAAAATTTCAGGTAGGTTTGAAACATCTTTTATGTTTCCCTTTTTGTATTCCGTGCGCAATTCTTTTTCTATTTCTATGGCTAATTTTGGTGCTATATCGCCTTCTATTAATGAGTCGATTAAGTCTTCAAAAAATTCTTCATCTATTTTGTTGTGAACGCCAAACAGGTTTTTTAATTTATCTGCAAAACTTTGTTTTGCCATGTTTTACCTCCGTTTTTTACTGATTTTGTTTTTTTGCATTGGTATAGGCAGGGTTTGGGCTTCTACGGGTAGCGTTTTATCTGCTGCAACCAAGTATAAAATTACATTTATAAAATAATTAACAGCTAAACTACTGCTTACACCAATCATAACATTGCTTGCAATTCGTAAGTTACGAATTGTATTGATATTTTTTTGTGTGGCAGGCAGATTTCCGCTCTGATATGCAATAATTTTATCATTGGTTATTCCGTTTAAAATTAAAGTTGCCGGTAAAGAAAGATAAAGAGCTCCGAGTGACCAATACATATTCTTTCTTCTTTTTTCAATTTTTTCGCTAATTGATGTTTTGTGTAATTTAGCCGTTGCATATATAAGCTCTTCTTGTTTTGTAAATTTGTTGTTATCAAATATAATGAAAGTTCTTACATCGTTTGAAATAAATTCTAACATATTTTTTGTATTTGGAATTTCCAATTCAATTGGCACAACTCCGTAATACTTGGTTTTAAAATATACTTCAGGTTTCATATTTTTAATGTCAAAACTTATATTAAACAGTTCATCTTTTTTTAAGTTTATTCGCAGTTTATAAGCATTATGATTTTTGAGATTTACTTCTTTTATTGATGATTTATATCCTTCTGCAGAGGCGTAAATGTTTATTTTTCCGTTATGTACTTTAACAGGTTTTGAAAAATCATTTATTTCTATTTCGTTTACAAAAACCGATGCTGTTTTTGGTGTAATATCAAAATGAAGCATTACTTCCGGTATATTTTGAATTTTTGTGTAAATTTGAGATGATAGGAATTTTACAATTTCTGAGATGTCTTCATATCTTCCGGCTTCTGCGAATTCCAGTGGTTGCATATTCGGAAGGCCTGTTTCCAGTTTTACGGAAACATAAGCATAACCGCTTATATCTTTTATAGTGCCGGTAATTACAGCATCTATATTTTGTTGTAATAAACTTTCAGTCAGTCCTGATGTTTTTGGTTTTTCAAAAAGGGTATTCCCGTTATTCCATGGCACAATCGGTTTGCTCTCATCAGCAAAAGAGAATTTAAGCTCTTCTATTTTCATATTTGTATGGGCGAAAAAAATTGCTTCTTCTTTTTGTTTTATTTTTTCATTTATTTTTTTAATTTGGCTTTTTTTATTTTTTTCATTCGTAAATGAAAGAAATATTTTATCTCTTTCCAAGATTAAACTGTTTCTTTCTTTAATGAGTTTTAGCTTTGTTTTCCCGAGTTTAAATAATGCTCTTGCCTTTTGTTCTGATAAGGGAATAACCCTTTTTGCATGGGAATTAAGATTATACAAAAATAATTCAGGTACAATTGTTTCGTAAGTTTTGTATAATTCCGGAATGTCAACTGTATTGAATTTAGATGCAGATATTACCCACTCCGTTTTTTCTTCTGCTTGGCATGGAAAAAAAGAGATAAATAGAAAAAAAAATATTATAATGTTTTTAGCATTTTTTAAGTTTAGCATACATTACCATCTTTTAAAAGGGCTTCTCTTTTTTCCCAGTTGTTATTTAAATAAGCCTTTATAAATCCGTCAATTTCTCCATCCATAACAGCTTGGATATTTCCTGTTTCAAAAGAAGTTCTATGGTCCTTTACCATGGTATATGGCTGAAAAACATAGGAGCGTATTTGGTTACCCCATGATATTCCTTTTTTTTCTGAGGCAAATTTAGAGTTTTCTTCTTCTTTTTTTTGGCGGTAATATTCATATAGTTGAGCTTTTAACATATTCATTGCTGTAGTTTTATTTGTAGCTTGACTTCTTTGGCTTTGTGATGCTGCAACAATGCCGGTAGGAAGATGGGTAATGCGTACCGCAGAATCTGTTTTATTTACATGTTGCCCGCCGGCTCCGCTTGCTCTATATGTGTCGATTCTTAATTCATCAGGACTTATGTCAACTTCAATTGTGTCATCTAAAACAGGAAAAACATATACGGAGCTGAAAGAAGTATGACGGCGTGAGTTTGCATCAAACGGGCTAATTCTAACAAGCCTGTGGACACCTGTTTCCGATTTCAAAAAACCAAAGGCGTAATCACCCTTTACTTCGATTGTGATTGATTTAATACCGCCTTCGGCTTCTACTAAATCAACGGTTTTGGTTTTAAAATTATGGGCATCTGCCCAACGACCGTACATTCTTGTAAGTATATTTGCCCAATCACATGATTCAGTTCCCCCTGCACCGGCATGAATAGTAAGATAGGCATTATTAAAGTCAACTTCTCCTGAAAGCATATTTAATGTTGTTAGTTTTTCGCATTCTTGATTAAGTTCAGTAAAAGTGTTTTTAACTTCTTCGGAGAAGGCTTCATTATTTTCCTCTATTGCAAGGTCATACATTGCCAACAAATCTTCTATTTCAGTTTTTAATTTTTCCCATGGTTCAAATTTATTTTTTAATATTTTAATTTCCGACATTATTTTTTCGGCGTTTTTTACATTATCCCAAAAATTTACGGAGGCTGATAGTTGTTCTCGCTCTGTAATTTGTTTTTTCAACGCCTCAGGGTCAAAGACGCCTCCATATTTCTTCGACTTTTGTATTTAGTTCTAAAATTTGTCCTTTTATTTCTTCTATCATAAATAACTCCTAATCTATTTGTTTGAGATTCATTTAGTTTAGAAAAAGTCAAACTGACTTTTGCAATTTCCTCGCTTTATTATAATACAGAAGAAAAAAATTGTAAAGGAGCTGTGTGTAAAAGTTGTTTGTTTTTGAGCCTTGTTTAAAATATCTGATTGTATTGTGTGTTTTTTTATTTTTTTTAATGCTATTGCGCTAGCGATTGAAGGAACATGTACCGGAGTTTTTCAAAACTCAGGTACATGGATCCATTTTGCACAGTATCCCTGTGCAAAATTAGCCGAAGCGTTAGCGGAGTTCCGAAATGAGCGACGGTTTGCGACTGTGTGCTTTGTATTTTGTTTTTTCTCAAACCGTAGCGCCCAAATAAAATTTTAGGAATTTATTTTTTTACCGGAAAGTCTTCAAGTATGATTGGCGGTGTGTCGAGTTTTTCGATTTTTTCGAGTGTCAGTTTTATTTCGCTTAGGAGTAAAGTGTTTTTTTGCTTTACGTTGTCGTATTTTTGTTGAAGTATATATTTTTTTTCTGTTGTGCCGTATCTCATTTGCAAAATTATTTGATTTTTAATGTAAGTTGTGGTTAAGAAACCTGTTTGTATTCCGTAAGGAGTTTTGAATATAAATTTTTTGTTGTTTACTGTTAGTTCGTATTCATCATTTTTCCATATTGTGTCAGGTCTGTTGAGGAGTTTTTCCGTGATTGTAGTTTGATGTTTTTTTGGAGTTGATAATTGGTTTTTTATGCTGTCGTCTTTTTTTCTGTAGATGCCGTTCCACGATGACGAGGTTAGTATTTTTAAGCGAGCGACATTTTCTACGACATGTACTTTTATTTCATCGACACTTTTTATTTCAATGTCTATATTGAGTATAATATTTGAAATAGATTTATTGTGGGTTCGCATATATAATCCGTATCGTCTTTGTTTAGCAGTTTCGATTTCATAGGTTTCTTGAATGTTATCCAGAAAAAATATTATTTCGTTGTTTTTATTATCAAAATAAAGCGATCGGTTTTTACCGGAATTACTTTCCGGTTGTATCCATAAGCCGTTTATAAATTCTTTGAAGAGTTTTGTGTTGCCACTTCCCAGTTTTCGTAATATTTGGTCTTCTATTTTTTCTCCGGGAATTAAGTTTTCTCGCGATTTTTCATATCGCTCATTTTCATTATTCCAAGAATATATTTTTTCGATTTGGTTTAATGATGCAGAAGATTTAGGGTCGCTGTCAAAACTGTGGATTTCGTACATGTTTAGTCCCGATTCCTGTGAATTTTTGTTTGCTTGAATTCGTATTTGAATGTCTGCCCGTAAATCCGCTATTTGTATAAACTTTAAATTTTCGTTCTTGTCTTTTGTCGGCAAAAATATGGTTAACATCTGTTTGTTGTTGGAAGTCATTCCTGAGCATACAACGGCCGGCATTGTATCCAATCCCAATTCCAGCGTGTATAAAGAAACTGTATTAGGTTGCGTTATTTCGGTTTTTAGAATGTCATTTCGTTTGTATTCCTGAAATACAAGATTTTGCATTGCAGGTATTATGTATACATGGGGCTCTGATATTTTTTTTACCGCAATTAATTGGTCGTCAGCTCCATCTGCATCTATATCCGTTTTGTGTAATGTGATTAGGCTTTCATCAGAGGCAAGCTCAATTTCCGGTTTTTCGGTAATTCCTGTTGGTATTACTTTATCTTTGGAGTCGGTATCCGGTGTTGTTTTTGTATTGGGTTCAGCTATTGGTATTATAGTTTTTGCCAACTGCGATTTTTTTACAGTTTCCGGTTTGTTGAGTTTTGATAATATTAGCCATGCAAAAATAAGTATTGCCGTTATTGAAAGAAAGATGTAGAACAGTTTTTTCATAGTGTTTTTTCATCTTCCTGTAATTGTTTTTTCGCTTTTTCTCTTCGCCTTTTTTCTTCTTGTTTTTTTCTTATGTATCTTATTAGAAGAAACAGTAACAGAATTAGTAAAAGAATGGCAATTAGCAGTATGATGATGTACATCATTCTTTTATTTATTTGCAATTTTGCCAGGGTGTTTTTTTGGGAGGCTTTTGTTTGCTCGTTATTGTTGTTTTCAGAATTGGCAATATTGTTTTGTTTTTCAGTGTTGCTTTCATTGTTAATGTTATTTGTTGTGCTGTCGGTGTTAGCATTCTTGCCTGTTGCGACATCGTTTGTTTCTGTATCGTCAGTATTTGATTTTGTGTTGTTTGAATTAGAGTTTGTATCGTTACTGTTGTTTTTATTTGAATTTTTATCGCCGTCTGTGTCGCTTGTTGTGTTTCCGCTTTTATTTGTAACAACTGTTGTGTTACCTTCGATTAAAGATTTAGATTGGTCATCACCGCTACGGGGTTTTCCGTCATTTGAAAGAACATCGGAATAAAGTGATTGAGTTCTTTTTACTACGGTGTCTTGTATGTCCATATCCAATGTAACTTCGTACCAGTTGTCTCTTTTTATTATTCTGGCCTCAGCCAAATAAGGGCTTTCAAATGACTCTTGTTTTCCTCTATACTTTGATTCCCAAGGTGCATCGTGTTCAAGATCTGTTACCAATAATAGTACTTTAAAGCGTCCGTTTGTTCCTCGTTCCTGAAGTATGGTTTGTATTTTGTCTAAAGCGGCTCCTATGTCTGTGAACTTTCCGTCAGGTCGAATGGCGTCAATTGCGTTAATTACAGTGCGTCTTGAATTTTCATCTTTTATATTTAGAGTTAAAACTTCTTCCGGTTTTTCGTAGAATTGGTATATTGTAATCCAGTCACCGGGAATTAACATCTGACCTATTAATTCCTGTCTTACCCATTTATGTAGACTGTCGAATTTACCGGGGTCTTCCATTGACAAAGATTTATCAATCATTAAAAAAATGTCAACGGGGACGGTTCTTTCTCCGCAAAAAATATTTGTTGTTAGAAATAGGCTAATCAACATAATTAAAAATATATTAGCTTTTTTTTGCATAATCTTACTCCTTTTCAGCCGTTACACTCATATTGTATACTATATTTGAAAAAAAATCACTAAAAATTCAAAAAAAATCTTTACTTTTTCAAAAAAGTGTTTACTTTTTGGAATAAGTGTTGTATAATGTAACATAAATTGCTTAATAAGGAGATAAAAAATGGCAAGTTTAGACCTACCACAAAGCCCAAATGTATTCCATCCGGAAAAGCCCAGTGCTGTTGGATCAAGGAACTCTTTGGCACAAGATTATCGTGATCAGCAAAAAGAAGTAAATCAGCTGATTGAAGAAGAGACTAATAAAGTATTGCACCATTTAGGTACAAAGCTTCCTAAGGAAGTTCTTGAACGATTGGATGTAATGGGTGGTGTTAAGGAGAAGTTATATAATTACTTCAACCAAAACTATCAGAACATGTTCAACCGTTACATGGTAACCACTGAAGATGAAATGGTCAAGAAAGTTAGAGGATTTGTAGACCGTGAAGAAATGAAGGTTCTTGACAGGTACACACCAAAAGAGATTGCCACTTTGCTTGATGCAGTTGGTGGTGCCGATAAGTTTAATACAGGTGAAATTGAAAAATCAATTGTAAACATGTATGGACACTTGCAGGGACATGTTCAAAGAGGTGTAAACGATCTGGAAACAATGACAAACTCACTGTTGCGCCAAAAAACTGATGTTGGTGGTTTCGTACGAGGTGAGAATGCTTATTCCATCGTAAAATGTGCTTTTAGAGACAGCTTGTATAAGCCAAAGACTGTTACAGATGTAAAACTTTCAATTAACATCTTGGATACAGAATTGATTAGTCCTATTTTCCACTATCAGTCAACAGTTGAATATCTTATTAAAGATCTTTTAGGCGATCATTACATTAACATGATTGACAAAGAAATTGAAAAACTGAAAGATGAAAGAATTGATCAAGGTTTGGAAGAACTCGATGGTAGCGGTGTTTTATTTGAAAAAATTAACAGGGTAGAAGATATTACCGATGATGATGTCGAAAATCCAAAGAGTAAGAGATACGATGTAATTTCTAAAAAATTGATGGAAAGAATCAATAATCTTAGAGCTGAAATTGATCCTGAAACATACGATCAGTTGAACATTCGTGAAAACATCAAGAAAATTGTTGATATTGAGAACATTAGAAATCGTGGTTTTAATACTGCAATTAACTCTCTTACTTCAATTCTTGATACTTCTAAAATGGGTTATCAGTATATTGAAAACTTTAAGAACACTAGAGAATTGATTGTTCGTGAGTATGAAGATACTGTAGAAGCACAACTTCCTGATGAGCATTTCCAAATTAAGTTAAAATACATGGATAACGCTCAGCTTCTTGAAGAAAGAAAAGCTTATGAAGTTATGATGCGCTCTTTTGAAACTGAAATTGAGCATGTTTGGGACGTTGTTAATGCAACCTATGAGAAATCAAAATACGGTACGAGAATTAATGACTTTAATGATCTTGCAAAAAAATACAAAAACCATTTAAGAAAAGAAAAAGAAAAAGATGGTTTACCTGTATATGAAGACATCGCTAAAGTATGGGACGAAGTTGCATTTATCAAGACAGGTGAAACTGAAGTTGAAAAAATGAACAGAACTTATACTTATGAAAAGGATAAGTTGCGCAAAAAGCTTATTATAATGAGAGAAAAGCTTCAAGACATGTATGATTACAAGTACCCAATTGAGCGTAGAGTAATCGAAACCAGACTTGATAAGCTCAGTAAAGATTACAACAGCTTTGATTACTTGATTAACCCTTACCACATTCAACCCGGTGTATTACTTGATATTGATATTACTTCAATTAAGAGAAAGAAAGGTACACTTGAAGGTATGGCTAATGTTCTTAATGAGTTCTTGCATGGTATTTCAAAAGGCTTTGAAGATGCTGCATTTGCTTCATTCTCACGCCGCCGATCTACTGTTCGTGCTGACCTTGCAAAGACATTTGGTTCTGACGAGGAAGAGGCTCCTGTAGCAGGTCAAGCATCAGGTAGCGCTAATTTTATTGACATGGTAAATGATACTCCTGCTATAGAGGCAAAGGTTGCCGAATCAGTAAGTACTCCTGCTAAAAAAACAAGAGGAAGAAAACCACGAACAAGAAAAACCGGAGCTGTTGATAAAAAAGGTGGACGAAGAGGTCGTTCAAAATCAAGTCTTAAGGAAATCTAATTTGTTAGCTTGATACAAAACTAAGCCCCTGTAACTCTGACTCAGTTCGGGGGCTTTTTCTATACTTGGAGGAAACTATGGAAAATAAATCATATTTATATGTACCACTTTCAAAAAGAAATGATTTGAATTCTTTTGTAAGGCATATAAAATCTGTAATTGGGCTTTTAGAAGACGGGTCTAAAAAAAATATTGCAGACAGTTTGAATGAGATGTTGGGAGACCAAGAAATTGCCCCTGATCAAGTTTTACCTATTATGTCTGTTACGCTTTTAGAAAAATGGAAATACAGTGTTGCATCGGTAAATCTTGAAGATGTGTGTAATGATGCTGAAAAACTGGTAAGCACTGTTGCAAAATGGAAGGGGGTTGATATAGTTCTTGGCTATCAACATCCTGATCTTGGGTTTTTGGCATTTAATCCAAAAAATCCGGCAAATAAAGGAGTTCTGGAAGGGCTTAAAAAGAATGAGCTTTTGCATATATATGTGGGAAAGGGCAGTAAAGACGAAATTGATGAAAAATTAGCATCTGAAGTAATCGATGCGATGAAAAAATTGATATATAATAAAAAAGTAACTGTTTCATCAAAAGTAACATCAGGCTCATTTACATTTGTTGAAAAGAAAGCTCCAACACCTAAACGAACTCGAACGACAGCTCCAAGAGCTAAAAAGACAGTCGGCGGAAGGAAGGCAAAGACTCCTGCAAGAAGTGCTGTGTCAACAACACAGACTACATCAAGCGGATATACAAATTCTTCGTACGAAGTGCCTGAGCATTTAAGACAAGCTCAGTCTCAGTCTACAGCACCAATTGGAAGAAAGAATATGTCGAATCTTATTTCGGTTGTTGTTTCAAATGAGCTTTTTCATAACGGTAATGTTGAAGCATGGAAACGAATTATACGAAGCTATAATGCAAGGTATCCAAATGCAGAAGTTATTGTATATTATGACGGTGAAAGAATAGTGGACATTAACACATTGTTTAAGTGGGGAAAAGTAAAACATGGAAGTACAATTCAGTTTGCTGTTGCCGCTGATGAAATTAGAGATTTATCGAAACTGAGAAAATATTTTTCTCAAGGTGCAAGTCCAAGATTTGAAGACTTTTTGCATGGTTCACCCGATACGGTTTTGAACTTATTTTAAGGAGTAAATTATGGTATTATCGAAAACTATACATTATTTTAGCAGTAAACAGGCAATAAACAAAAAGGTTGAAAGGAATCTTCTTGGAATTAGGGGAAGACAAGCGAATGAATTGGCTGAATTGGCTTTGCCCATACTTCCCGGTGTTATAATTGATTCAAGTGTATGTCAACATCTTGAAGGACAAAAAGTCTTTCCCGTTTTAAAGTCGCATTTGGGAAAACTGGGTGCTGCAGTAAAAAAAGAATTCGGGTCTGAAGAAAATCCGCTTATCTTAAAAATTGTTATTTCTCCAAATCTTGTGATTGCTAATTATCCTACACTTCATAACTTTGGTCTTACAAAGTCTACAATGAAAGGGTTTGAAAGCAAGGTTGGAAAGAATTTTGCGGCTCATGAAGTTTTGTTTTTGCTAAAGGGCGTTTTTCTTCTGTTTGCTAAAACTGCGGAAGCTGAAGGTGATGCAAAAAAAATTAAAGAAACAGAAAAACTGATTGCTGAAATAAAAAAGATGATGGAACAACCTAAGCAAAAACTTGATGGTATTGCTATTATGGATAAATATGCCGAATACTTGCCCGAAGGTTTTTTTGAAGATGCTGAAACTCAACTTGAAGCTTCTATTCAAATTGTAGGTAACCTTCTTTTGAAAGAAGAAGATAACGAAGATGATGTGGCTATTTTAATTCAACCAATGGCTTACGGAAATTACGGAAAAGATTCTTATTCAGGATTTTTCCACAGTAGGAATATTGTAACAGGCGAAAAGAAATTGCAAGGTTCATTTTTTGCAGAAAAGTTTGATGATTATAATGCAAAAGGAAAGGACATCAATGCGATTGTTCCTCGCTATTTAAAAGAATTGCAGAATATTGCATGGAAACTTGAAGACCACAGTAAAGAAATACGCCGTATTCGCTTTACTATCGAATCCGGCAAATTATGGTTGATTGAGCAAAAATCAGTAGAAGCAAAGAGTACTATTTCGTTGGTACATCTTTTATTGGATTTGTATAATAGAGGAATAGTTGAAGCTGAATATGTTGTAAAAACAGTAAAACCCGGTCAGCTTAATGAAATTTTGCATCCTGTTATTGATACTTCAAGTGTAAAAAATCTTAAAGCATCTGTTGGCGGAATTGCCGGTGCTCCCGGTGCTGCTGTAGGTAGGGTGTATTTTACTGCTGACTCCTTAATTGATGCTCAGAAACAGGCACAGATGAATGGTGAAGATACAAGATGTATTTTATGTATGCCTGCAACTTATGCAGGAGATGTAAAGGCTATAGAGGTGTCTACAGGTGTTCTCTCAAATGAAGGTGGATATTCCGCACATGCTTCTGTTGTCGCAAGACAGTATGGAAAAATATCTCTTGTACGACCGGATATGAAAATAATGAAAAACAAAGCCATAGTCGGTGGTGTTACAATTAATGAAGGAGACTTGGTAAGCCTTAATGTTCCTTATTACGGGGATCCTTCACTTTATTTTGGAGAGGCAAAATTGATTGAGCCTAATCCAAAAACATCGGGACTTTTGGACTTTATTGCTCTTACAAGAGGTTTTGTGGATAATTTCCATGTTAGAGCTAATGCTGACAGTCCTCGTGATTCGCAGCTTGCAGTTGACTTCGGCGCAGAGGGTATCGGTCTTTGTAGAACAGAGCATATGTTCTTTAAAGAAGACAGAATCAATCTTTTTAGAGAGATGATTTTAAGCGATACTTTTGAAGAAAGAAAAAAGGTATTGGATAAGCTTTATTCAATTCAGAAGAAAGACTTCTACGGTATTTTCAAGGCTATGGCAGACAAAGAAGTTACCATTCGTCTTTTAGATGCTCCTTTACATGAATTTTTGCCGCATAATGATACGGAAATGACAGAGTTTTTAAGTCATATTAAAAAAGCAAAGAAAACTCCTCCTAAAAAAGCTGATATTCAGGCAAAAATTGCATTGCTTTCTGAAATGAATCCAATGCTTGGACATAGAGGTTGCCGTATAGCTATTTCTTATCCTGAAATATATGCTATGCAGATTAAAGCAATTTTTGATGCCGCATATAAATTAAAGTCAGAAAAAGTGAATGTACGCCCTGAAATTATGATACCGCTTGTAATGAGCTTCCGTGAATTGAAACAAATTGTTTACGGTAAAAAAATTGAAGGACACGCTTATCAAGGTTTGGTTTCAATTGAAGAAGAGCTTAGAAAGAAGCTTAAAGCACAAAAAATTGACTATAAAGTTGGAACAATGATTGAGTTGCCTGCCGCCGCTTTAAGTGCTGATGAAATTGCATTATATGCACAGTTCTTTTCGTTTGGCACGAACGACTTGACGCAAACAACATTGGGTCTTTCTAGAGATGACTTTAACAGCTTTATGCCGGACTATACGATGTACGACTTGGTAGACGGAAATCCGTTTGCAATTTTGGACACAAGAGTTCGAGAGCTTATTCAAACTGCAATTCAGAGAGGTAAGTTGGTTCGTCCTGACCTTTCTTGCGGTTTATGCGGTGAGCACGGGGCTAGACCCGAAAATGTACGCTTCTGTATGCAGGCAGGGCTTGATTATGTTTCTTGCTCGTCTTATTCCGTTCCGATTGCATTGCTTGCTATTGCACAGGCGGAAATTGAAAATGCAGAAAAAGAGGGCAGAAAAATAACTCCAAAATTGCCTAAAAAGAAAGCAGGAAAAACAACTGCAAAAAAAACTGCCACGAAGGCAACCCGTAAGCGCGAAAGTAAAAAATAATTACTGACAGTCCCCGTATGGGGGCTTGTTTTTGTATTGGAATTTGGCTAAAGTATTGTATATTGAAGAAAAGGAAATTTTAAAACAGTTTTCTTAAATAAAATACTTTAGCCTAGCTTGACCGGTTATTTAATTTTTTGTTTTTTCTCTTTAAACTTGCAGCTTTTTTGAAGTAAGAAGGGTGGAATAAAGTCGGGGGTAGAGATTGCTGTCTAAATCAGGTTAGCCGAGTTTTTATTCTGCTCTACATTCTGCTTTAAATAAATCTTAGTGTAGCTTTGAGGTTTATGTATCGTTATCTTTTAGTTTGGGGGGTAGCGGAGGATTTTGCCGATTTTATATTTTAGCAGAATTGCAAGTTTAAAGCGATAGCTTAAAACTTGCAAAAAAATGAATATAAGAAAAATCGGCAAAAGCCGGAGCGAGGGGGATACACCCCCGCATTATAAAATTATTTAAATATGTGTAAAATCGCTGGATTTTTTATGTTGAATGATGTATACTCTTTTTAAGTGAGGGTTGTGAGGATTTTATGAGTGATGTTTTTGTTTATGCTGATGTTCCTAAAATTATAAGTGAGACAGCGGATTATGCTGTTTTATATAAGCCAAGGGGTATGCCGACTGCTCCGTTGAACTGGGGCGAAGAAGGGACGCTTTTGGCGTGGTTTTTAAAGCAAAGGCCTGAAGCCGCCGATGTTATAGGAAAGAAAGATGTTGAGGCAGGATTAATTCATCGCTTGGATACTGCGACAACTGGGTTGGTTTTAATTTCGAAAAATCAGAAAATTTATGATGCTTTTCAGATAGCGCAAGGTCGTAATTTTGTAAAGAAGACTTATACTGCGATTTGTAATTCAAGTTTGCAGGCTCTTTCTGAGCCTGTTGATTTACCGCATACAATCACCAGTCAGTTCAGACCGTTTGGGCGGGGCGGTAAAATGGTTTTGCCTGTATTTTACGGTATGCGGCATTTTTCTGTTTCCAATAAAATGTATTCTACAACAATTACTAATATTTCTGAAGCAAATGATTTGGTGTTTATTACTTGTACTTTAACGCAAGGGTATAGGCATCAGGTTAGGGCACATTTAAGGAATTTCGGGTGCCCGATATACGGTGATGCTTTGTATAATGATATGTTTCAGCCTGAAATAAATGATGAAGATATAAAAAAGCATGATTATCCGCTTCAGCTTTTTGCAACGGGGCTTTCTTTTCCCGAGTCTTTGACTTGTGGGTCTGAATCATTTAATTATGTTTCTTTTTCTTTACCTGCACCCGAACATCCGGTTTTGTAGGTTTAGTTTTTATAAAAAAGCAGGCAGTATACTGCGATGTTATGTATAAAGTGAATTAATGTTACACAGGTTATGCCTGTTAAGTGGCTTTTTATTTTGCGGAAAATTAAGCGAAAAATTATGCCTGCAAGGATAGCGTATAATATGCTTAATAAACCTAAGTGTCTGTGTGCAATGCCGAATAGAATTACAGGGATTATTTCTGCCGTCAATTTTGTTGTAATGTTGGATGATTGTCGAATATTAAAAAACAATGTCAATCTTGAAGGCAGATACCATCTGTACAGAATTTCTTCATAGAGGGCAAGGATTAAAATCCAAATGCCGAACAAAATCCATTTTTCGCTTGTTTGGGGTTTTTTCGGTAGAGTAAATTCACCTGTGTAAAAAACAGGGGGGAGTATGAATATTACTGTTACGGCGATGAATATGAATATTTCTTTTTTCAAAATATTATTTTTTTTCATAGTCAGTATATAATACAGGAATTTACGGATTGTGTATACGGTCAGTTAAATTTAGATGCTTGCAAAAGTAGGTTATTGTTGTAATTTCCTCAATTGTATTGACTTTTTATTTTAAAAATGTATACTACATCTTACAAATATTTGATTATTTACAAGGAGGTAATCATTATTATGAAAGCGAATTATGGAAACTGGATGCCTAAGGGGATGTTGAAATCAATGATATTAACATCAATTATTATTTTTTTAGTAGGTATTATTGAATTGTTTATGCATATATTAAGGGTAGAATATAATTTAATATTTATACCAATAATATTATTGCTAATTTCTTTAATAATATTTTGGACATATTTAAAATTTAAATCCATGTATAAAGCTTTTGATTTGAACAATGAAGGGTCTTTAGCGTGGCGTATTATTCATTTTGTAAGCGATAATGTTAAAGTTAAAGATAGAGGAAGCATTTTAGATGTGGGTTGTGGAAGTGGGGCATTAGCTATTGACTGTGCAAAAAAGCATCCTAATGCAAAAATTACAGGGCTTGATAAATGGGGCGGCTCATATAAAAGTTTTACTAAAGAAGTATGTGAAGCAAATGCAAGAGTTGAAAATGTATTGAACATAGATTTTATACAAGGCTCGGCAGTTAAGTTGCCATTTGAAGATGAAACTTTTGATGCAGTTACTTCAAATTTTGTATATCATAATATTCCCGGAAACCGACAAAATTACATACTTGAAACACTGAGAGTTCTTAAAAAAGGCGGTTACTTTGCAATACATGATATTTTTGTTAAAATGAAATATGGAAATTTGGATACGCTTTTGGAAAAAATAAAGGCTCTTGGTTTTGAAAAGGTGGAATTTATTGATACATGTACGGGAACTCCAATCAGTCAAATAGAGGCAAAACAAAACTTTCTAAGCGGGAGTAAATTATTGACAGGAATTAAATAGGTAGCTCTATTGTTTGTTTTCGGGTTTAATTAAGCGCGCTCGTTTTAAAATCGTTTTTCCGGCTTTTTTTGAAAGATTGAACATTGTTTCTTCCATTAGACGTTTTTTTTCGGATTGCTTGTCGACAAATAATTCGTTTTGTTGGGATTTAGTGTCGTCTTTAACATTGAGTACGGAAATTCCTATAAGACGAACGGGCTTTTTTGCAGAGTTTTTTTGATGAAATATTTTTTTTGCCCGTTTATATAAATCAAAAGTGTCGTTTATCATATCGCCTGTTTCTTGTGCCGATACGGTTTTAAAATCAGAATAGCGAATTTTTACCGACACCGTTTTCGCTTTTAGCTTTTCGTCAACAATTCGATAAATAAGCTCAGATGCCATTTCAAACAATATGTCATTTATTTGTTCTGTTTCAAAAATATCATAAGAGAATGTCCTTTCGGTACTTATTGAGTGGCTATGTTTGGTTTCGTTAAAAACTTTTTCGGTGTTTCCGTTGATGATGTTGTATAAAAATAGGCCTGCGGCATTTCCGATTATAGTTTGTAAAAGTGAGAGGTCGACTTTTAAGATTTGATCAATTTTATAAAGTCCTGCGTTTTCTAATTTTTGTATTGTTTTTTTTCCGATGCCCCATATTTCTTTTAACGCCAGTTGTTGTATGAATTTTTTTTGGATTTCAGGATTTATAATCAATAATCCGTCAGGTTTGGATTTATCCGAGGCAATTTTTGCAATGTATTTTGTAGATGCAACTCCAACCGAAATGGTAAGCCCTGTTTTTTCATAAACTTCTGCTTTTAAGTTTTTTGCAATTTTTTCAGGTTCGCCCATAAGTTTGTGCATGCCGCTCATATTCAAAAAAGCTTCGTCAATTGAAAGTTGTTGAAACTCCGGCGTGTAAGATTTTAAAATGCGCATTACTTCAATTGATTTTTCGTGATACCTTTTCATTCTTCCCGCAAGGAATATACCGTTAGGGCATAAACTTCTGGCCGTTCTGATTGGCATTGCAGAATGTACACCGTATTTTCTTGCTTCATAAGAGCATGTAGAAACAACACCTCTTCTGCTTATGCCTCCTACAATAACAGGCTTGCCCTTGTATTCGGGATTATCCAATTGTTCAACTGAAGAATAAAAAGCGTCAAGGTCAACATGAAAAAACAGATTTGAGGTAGACATATTATTATGTACCGGTTTGATGTTTTAAAACTAAATTGCGTTTTAATTCAAGTAAAAATGTTTCGTTAAAAAATTTGTTTTTGTTTTTTTTGATTTTGGTATTGAGCGGATTATCATAAGTCCATGCTCTAACCGTAATATTTAATGTTGCATTTTCTTCAGAAGAAAAGTTTAATTCAATCGGGATTTCCGGTTTTGGTTTTGTGATAAATTTTGCAATATTTCCTGACTTGTTATATATAAATTTATCTGATTCAAAAACTGCAAAGCCATTTTTATTTTCTATTGTTATTTCCAATGTTTCAATGTTTAATGATGAAGTAATTATTATTTGAGCAATGGTTCTTTCCAGATAATTTTCAATATCGGTTTTAACAGTAAGATATTCGTTTGATGTTTTGTTTGAATTTGAACCGGTTACGGAATAAGTATTGGTTTCTCTTTTAAAATCAGAAATAATTTTATTTTCAACATTTACATCATTTATTGTTTGACGAATATAAACCGGTAATGGCCTTTTTTTTGAGTATGGCTTTATAAAAAGTAAAGTTAAAATTCCTGCAAAGATAAAAAAAGATAAAATAAAAACCGGCGCATATTTATTTTTTACTTTTATATTTTTAATACGCTTTGATTTTGGTTTTAAATTAAGATTTATTGCAATTCCAATTGATACCGGTAAAAGTAAAAATGCCAAAAAAAAGTAGTTGAAGTTAAACATAAGTAATGCAATTGTCAGCCAATCTTTTTTTATTAAAATAAATAAAATTATAAAAGGGAATGTCATAAAAGTTAAAAAGCACCATTTGGTTATAATGTTTTTTGTTTTTGCGTAAATTATAGAAAATATATATGCCATAAAGAAAATGGGGTAGAGTAGAAATTCAAAAAACGAAAATAAAAATATATTTATCAAAGAAATTATCGGTTGTATACTTTCTAATACGGATATGTTTATTTTTAGTTTTTTTAAATTTTGTATTAAAAAATAATTGCTTAATAAAATTAAAGCTCCTGAGACCAGGACATATATCAATACCGTAATTTGCGGGAATAATGATATTATTTTTAAAGAGCCGAAACGAATAGTTAGAAAAAAGAAAATTAGTTTTCGGCTAATAAATAAAGAAACTGTGTTAATTAAAAAAAATGCTACAGATATTAAAAACGCTTTTAATAAATCTATGTTTTTGAATTTTAATGATTTTGAAAAAATGAAAATAAATAACATAAATAATGAAAAGAAAATTATTGCAATCGCAACATAAATCAGTATATGCTCGGATATAATATATATTTTATTAAATGGAAATGCAAAATAGTTTTTGTCCCTGTTTTCAGGATATCCGTTTGTGTAATTTTCAATTAAGGATTTACATAATTCAAAAACATCTGCATTGCTGTAAAGTTTTATCGCGGGTATTGATTTTTTCAAATATTCTGCAAGTAAAGATTCAGGGGTAATTAAATTAAGCTTCTGTGAATAAATTCTAAAAGAGTGGTAAGCAGACTTTTTTTCATCATCGCTAAGTTGTGAATATAAATCAGAAAGCAACCAATCAGGCGAAACCATACCATTTGCACCGGATATGATTTCAGTGTTTTTATCTGTATCCTCAAAAACCAAAACGGCGGCATTAAGGTATTGACTTATTTCACTGATAAGAAGTTTTGTGCCTGAGTTTAATTTCACCGGTACATCAGAAGGTAAATCCGAACAATCGTTAGCTGTAAAAGCTACTATAACCGTATATTCAGGTGTTTGTCTTTCAAGAAAGGATATTACTTTTCTAAGCTGTTTTATCATGTTTGTGTCTTTACCTGTCATTGTTTTAGATGAGGTTAAAACAAGTACATGATCCGATTTTTTCCCGAATTTATAAATTTCACTTTCATTGCCGTCAGGTAAATCATCGGTATTAGCCGTGTTTACCGGTATAATTAAAAAAACTAAGATTAAAGTAAATGCTTTTTTTAAAAAATTCATTTTATTCCTTATTTGACTTCCTATTTTATTTCCTTGTCGTTTAAAATTTTTCCTGTTTCATACCAGTGTTCAATTTTTCTAAATGATTTGTTAATACGCCTTACAATTCCGGCCGCCTCAGCTTCAGATATTTCAAATGAGCCTGTATCAGGATGATATTTTTTTAAAAGCCGCTTCCATGATTTTTTGCACAGTGAGAGAGCCTCCCCCGGCAATAGATTTAAAACTGCGAAGTCTTCAACAAGAGCTTTTGGAACGACCACTCTTCTGTCTTCATCAGGTATATCAGGCGGTGGTCTTCTTTCAATTCTTTGCCGCGTTTGTCTGTACTTGGTACGACGTGGTGTTTCATATTTGGCAAACGGGTCTTCTTCTGATGACAAGTTTGCTTCTAAAAAAGCGCCTATTGTATCGTAATAATCATCTGTCATCTGATGTACCTCTTTGAATAATATCATTAAATTTTGCACCTTCACCGGCAGTTACATTATGTTGTAATACTGCACCAAAAAAAAGATTTTCATGTTCAGGGGATTCGCCTACACTTAAAATTTTTTCAGTTCGCAAAATTGCAATATCGTTTTTTTTAATTATATGCCCGCACGGTAAGTCGGAAGTATAATGCAGTGAGCGATTTGTTTTTCGATAATTTTCTTTTTCGGATTCTGCAAGTTTTTTTATGCCGGTGCCTTCAATTTTACTCAATAGAGTTTTTGAGTAGCCTTTATTTTCCAGCATATTTATAATATCATTACGGGTTTTTCCTTTTAACCTTTTTATCATCTTAACCATTTTTGTAAATTGTTTGGGCGTTAATGCAACCGGGTCATCAAGCCCGCCGTCAGACTTTGAAAGACAAAGATGTTTTTCAATTATGCACCCCCCATTTGCTACACTTAGAGCAGGTACAAGAATTTCATCAAGTGAATGGTCGCTTATTCCTACGGGAAGAGCAAATATGGAGCTAAGGCTTTTTAAAACAGAAACATTGTAGTCATGCTCAGGGGCAGGGTAGCTGGTTACACAATGTAAAAAAGCAACCTTCTGCCTAAAATCAAAACCGTAATATTCTTCTAAAACATTTAAGGCGACATCAATATCTTTTAGCATTGAAACCCCGCCTGAAAGAATTAAAGACGGTTTTGATTTTGCAACTTCTTCTAAAAGCGGAAAGTGATTTAATTCAGGCGAGGCTATTTTTACAAATGCCGGTTGTAATTGCTTTAATAATTTTGCCGACCTTATTCCAAAGGGTGATGCGGAAAATAAAACTCCTTTTTTTGTACAGTATTCTGCAAGCTCAAAGAAAAAACTATCGGGCTGTTCAAGGGTTTTGAAATAATCGTATAAAGGTATTTTACCTGTGGGTAAATCTACGTTTCCTGTTTTAGGATGTAAAATTTCATCGGCGAAAACAATTTGTGTTTTTACCGCAGTTGCACCACTGTCAACAGCGGCACAAACAAGCTCCTTCGCTTTTTTTATGGAGCCTGAATGACTTGTTCCTATTTCGGCAACAATTAAAACATTGTTTTCTGCCGTGAAAGTAATATCCTCGAGTGTAAAACCATGTTGCATAATAATACTCACTATGAATTATTTTTTTAGTTTTTCATCGTCAGAAATAATTTTATCGGCATTATTCTGAATATATTGTTTGATATTAAGATAAATATTTTTATTTGAAACAGCAAAAATTTTTGCAACCAACAATGCGGCATTTTTTGGCTCAAGCACAACTGCGGGAGACACTCCTGAAGGCATTCTTAAAGATGAAAAAATATCACTGCCTGCAAAACTATCGCTTTTAGGCGGACATGCGACAGTCGGGCTTAAAACACAAGCATCAACAAAACCGGAAAGGGCATTGCTTCTTCCGGCTATTGTTATATACACCTTTGGACAGTCTCGTTTTTCATATTCTTTGAGCATTGTTAAAACATGTTCAGGCGTTTTATGTGCCGAGCCTATTCTGACTTCGCAGTCAATACCAAAACTCTCAACTGCATCGGCTATTTCTTTTGCATGAGGTTTATCGCTTGCCGAGCCCATAATGATAATACATAATGGTTTATTTTCCATAAACTGCTTTACTCCTATTTTTATTTTATAATTCCTGCATTTTGTAAATTTTTTAAAAGCCTTTTTTCAACAGGATATTCTGCACGAGAGAATTTTTTTTGTGTAATTTTTTCGTAAACGGCGATGTAAAGCTCAGTTACTTCTTTCCATGCCGACTCATCTAAATCAGGAATATTACCGTCCCCACGATAACCTTTTTCGGCATATTTGAGGCGAATGAATTCTTTATCAAAATTTTCAGGCTCTAATCCTTCTGCTCGTCTTTTTTGATAAGTATCCGCTTTCCAATATCTTGAAGAATCGGGGGTGTGAACTTCATCAATTAAGAGTATATTTTCGTCTGCATCGATTCCAAATTCATATTTTGTGTCAACCAGAATTAACCCCGATTTACTTGCACGCTCTTGCCCTCTTTTAAATAACTTTAATGCGGCGTCCTTGACAGAATTCCAAACTTTTTCTGTTAAGTATCCGCCTGAAACAACTTCATCGCATGTAAGCCTTTCATCATGTCCTGTAATACCGCCCTTTGTTGTAGGGGTAATAATTGCTTTTGGCAAAGCATCGTTTTTTTCGAGGCCATCAGGAAAGTCATAGCCGTATATGTTCCGCTCCCCAAGCGAATAACGATACCACAGCGCTGTTTGCGTAACACCTGTGATAAAGCCCCTGACAATTACCTCAATCGGCAAAGGCTTAACTTCTTTAACTACAATCGCATTTGGGTCAGGGCAAGAGATAAGGTGATTTGCAATTATATCCTTTGTATTTTCAAACCACCATAAAGAAAGCTCATTTAAAACCTGCCCTTTGTACGGTAAACATGTTAAAATTCTGTCAAAAGCCGAAAGCCTGTCTGTAGTAACAATTAAACGCCTCTGAGCACCAAGTGAATACCAATCTCGAACCTTACCCGTATCCTTATTTTTTAACGGTAAATCCGAGCCTCTAAAAGCCTCATTTATTGAAATCATAAACACTCCTGTCAAAATTATAGCATTATTTTAAGTGTTTGTACATAGAAAATGAAATTCAATTTTTAAATCTAATGAGGGGGTGTATCCCCCTCGCTTCAAAAAAACTTGTTGCCAATTAAAAGCACTACTTGCGATTTTCAAGCTTTCGCTTAAAACTCGCAATTTTATCTTTTTCCCGCAACAAGTTTGTTTTTCCGCTACCCCCCAATGTAAAAGAAAAGCGGTACATACAACTTGGACGATGCACTAAAGATTTACAGGCGTGGATTTCATAAGAAAACCCAACATGAAAAACAGTACGCTTATACCTGATTTTGAAGCCCGCCGTCTATCCTTTTATCCGATTAAATTGTTAAGTAAAGGAGGCTCTTCCGAGACGCCGTTTTTTTAAATCAATAAAGGATAAAAGATTATGCAAGGGCGAGGGGTGGTGCAGGTAATGAATGTAAGACATTACCTGCCAACAAAATTATTTTTCGATTTTACCCGTAAATTGAGTGAATTTTGATTTGTCGACTTTTGATAAGATTTCTTTGTCGCCGACAACAATCCAGCTTATTTTTCCGTTTACAAGATATTGGTTTATAACTCTGACGACATCTTCGGCTGTGATGGCGTTAATTTGGTCGATGAATTTCAGGTATTCGTAAGGATTGTCGTAATATACTTGGCTGGAAGTTAATTGCGATGCAATTGCGGAGTTGGTAACCTGACCGTTGTAATGTGCGTTGATGAATTTGGCTTTATAGGCTTCGATGTTTTCTTCGATTGGCGCATATTTTTCACCGGTTGATTTTGTTACTCTGCCTTCACCCGTTTTTATGCCTTGTCCTTTTAGGTTGATTGTTTTGCCTGATGCAAGAATTGCAATGGCTTCATCAAAGGCTGTTTTTGCAAGTGTCGGTTTGTCGGATTTGAAAACTACAAGCGAGCCATAGGTTGCTTTAAATCCGTGAGGGTTAGCCCAAACAGAATAGCAGGCGGCGTTTTGTGTTCTAACGACTTCAAATAAAAGTTCATTTAAAATGCTGTATGCAAATTTGAGTGTGATAAAGTCGGCTGTATCAATGGTTGGTATTGCATAGTCGCCGCGAATGTAGGCGATGCCTTGTGATGCGGGAAACTCTTCCGTGTAAACTGCATTTGCCATTTTTAGTTGCTTTACTTTTGGAATTTTGTTTCGTTTGACCGGAATTGTTCCAAATGTTTTGTTTAATTGCGATATAAGTGTTTGATCATCAAAGTTGCCCACCAGAACAATGAGCATTCTGTCGGCTGTTAGTTTTTCGGAATACCAATTTTTTACATCATCGATGGTTATAGCTTGTATGGATTCAACGCTTCCGTCTTTTTCCGCAATGTAGGGGTGTTTTTTAAAAGTTCTTTCATGCAGTTTTTTTACCGCAAAAGCGTAAGGGTCGCTTAGCTCTTCTTTTAAGGCTATTTGTGCTTCTTGTTTTACCAAGTTTAACTGCACGGGATTAAAAGCCGGGTGGATGACTGCATCGGTAAATACTTCAAGCATTTGATTCCAATATTTGTCTATGGTTGTAAGGTTAAGCCATGATATGTCAACTCCTGTTTCACAGCTCATCGAGCTTGAGTATTCAAACGATATGTTTTTTAAGTCTTCAAAAGAGTGTTTTTCAGAGCCTCGAATCATTGTGGCAAGAGTTAATTTTTCTATGCCGTCCATTCCTTTTGGAACTAACGCAAGACCGCCTTTGTACACTACATTCATCGTGAAAATTCTATTGCTTTCCTGCTTTTTGATAATTACCTTTATTCCGTTATCGAGAGTGTGTGTAGATATAAGCGGAACATTTGCTTTCATAAAACTGCTTGCATTTTCAATATCAAGCGGTTTTTGTTTTTCAGCTTTTGTACATGAAAAGCATAAACTTACAGCAATGACTGCTATGATTAAATATTTGTATTTTTTATTCATTATTTTTCTCCCCACCAAAAACAGTTGTCTTTGGTTATAATTTCAAAGCCTTCTTTTTTAAATTCAGCTTCTTCTTTTGCATAGTCGTTTGCATTCATTCTGACTAAGATAATCGGAACATTGTTTATAACATAAGTTTTTAGGAAGGCGTTTATGTCATCTTTTGTTACCTTATTTAAATTATCTATGTAGTTGAAAAAGTATTCCGCAGATGCAGATGACCACCAAAAGGCCAACGATTCGATAAAGCTGTTCGGATTTTCCATACCGAGAATTTGCTCGTCTTCAAGTCTTCTTTTTATAACTTCAAATTCTTTTTCGTTAAAATAGTTTGGCTCGTCAATTGTTTTTTGTATTTCTTTATATACAATTCTTCCAAAGGTTTTTACTCTTTTTGCGGTTGATTCTTTGTTGTCTATGAGTGCTACGGTTCCAAAGTTTATTTCTCCGCCGTCTCTTTGTGTAAAATAACCTGCCCAAGTTTGGTCTTTTTCGTATAGTTTTGGCACCTTTTTAAATATATTTTTTTTGAACTTACCCTGTGGCGCACCGTAAAGGCTTCCCCAAATATCTGCACCGTAAGTTGAATTAGCCTCTCTTATAACATCCGGCCCGCGCATTAACATATAGAATATTCCTATGCCTTGATGCCAAGATTCATCGGAATATACAAGGTATAAAGGCTTTTTTACTGCAGGTCTTAATTGCGGTTCAGGCATTGGAGTCCAAGGGTCGTCTCCTTTTTCCCAATCGCCGTAGTATTTTTTTACTGCCTCATATACTTCATCAGGGTGAACATCTCCTGAAACAAATATGGCGGCGTTGTTCGGTATGTAATATTTTTTTTGTATTCCTTGTAGCATTTCTCTTGTAGCCGCACGAATTGTTTTTTCATAGCCGCCGACATCTCGTCTCCACGGATATTTTGGAAACATTTTTTTTGTAAGCATTGCTCCGATTGGTGCCGTAGGTTTTGCATAATTTCCGTTTATTTCATTGCAGACAACATCTTTTTCGATTTCAAGCTCTGCTTTATCAAAAAGCGGATACCTCATGGCTTGAGACCAAAAATCAAGACCCTCTTCTGTTTTATTTGAAGGCAGTGTTATGTAATAATTAACATATTCGGTGGAGGTAGCTCCGTTCCAACCTGCCACTCCAAGTTGGGTCATTCTTGCCGCAAATTCTGTTTCGGTTGGATATTTTTTGTTTCCTTTAAAAAGCATGTGCTCGTACAGATGGAAAATACCGCATGTTTCGGGTGTTTGTGTTAAAGCTCCACATCTAAAATTGATTTGAATTCTTGTGATTGGTACTGCATGATTTTCCAATATAAAAAGCTCAAGACCGTTATCAAGTTTAAAAAAACTTAATCCCGGGATTGGTGTGGAATCGGCAAATACAGGTACCATTAGCATAAGCATAATCAGCATGACTGTAATTATTTTGCTTTTTTTCATTTTTAAGTCCTCCATAGGTTTTTTTGAAAGGTTTTGTAAAAGCCTGATTTTACAAAACCTTTCTGTGTTAAAGTTTACACTTTAGAGGTCTTATTGTCAATATAACTCATTTTTTTAATTGTTTTATTTGCCGATGCTTTATTTTACATTCATGACAAATACACCCTTCCAATTAGATGCTGGTGGGGTGATTTGGTAATGCAGTATTCTCTTTAGGAATATTTTTGATGGTGCATCGTTATACCTTTCTTTGCATTCATAGAAATATTTTTCCGCAGTTTTCCAATTTTTTTTACGGTAATGTGCAAGACCTGTTTCAAAGATTTTTTTTAGGTTGCGTTGTTTGTCGGTGCAAAGAGCTTTTGCTTCGATTATTTCATAAATTCTTACCGGCTCGGTTTTTCCTTTAACTGCTACATAGTCCAGCTCACGGCATAAAAATCTGTCGTTTAGTTTTTCGTAAACACTTTCGGAAATAATTGATTTTGAACCGTAAGCCTTGTTTGTTCCTTCAAGCCTTGCCGCAAGATTAACGGTGTCACCGATTGATGTAAAGTCTTTTCTGGTTTCAGCGCCTACAGAGCCGAAAACAACAGGCCCTGAGTTTATGCCAATTCCGATTGAAATAGGTGATGTTCCTTCTTTTATGGCTGCGATTTTTTCAAGTTGAATTGCTTTTTGTATTTCCAATGCGGCTTTACAAGCTCTTATTTCTTTTCTGGGTCCTGCAAAAAATGCCATCATTTCATCTCCGACATATTTGTCTATATCGCCGCCATTATCAAAAATAATTTTTGTTTCCAAATCGAGATAGTGATTTAAAATCGGTATAATTTCTTCCGGTGGAATATTTTCGCATAGGGTAGTAAAGCCGCGTATATCTGTGAATAAAAAACATACATCTCGTTTTATTATTTTGTGCTTTACATGCTTTTCGGCATTTCTGAGTGTATGAAATGAAACATAAGGCAACACTCCGCGAATAAGCGAAACAATATGCCCTATTTCAATTGAAAGGCTTTTTATTTCGTCATTTGTAGAAATATGGTCATCAAAAATAAGTTGGCTTGCCTCTATTTCAGCATTGCCGGAAAGCATTTCACTGAGAGTGTTTGCGGTTTTTCTGATACTTCCGCAAAGAAAAATGATCGGGTTTGCAATCAGGTCGGCAAGTAATAATATAATTATAATAGAACAGTATAAAAATAAAGCAGAGACTGCAAAAAGGAATACCTTCGCCTGATAGTAAGGTCTGTCAATAATTTCCTGGTAATATGTAATGACTGAAAAGCCGACCAGTTTGTTGCCGTTTTTTTTGGCAAAAGTTATTGGGTGAATATATAGGCAGGTTCCTTTTTCAGGTTTGTAAATAGGTTTGTTGCTGGTTTCTTTGTTAAAAAAATGTTCTATATAAAAGGCTGCATCTTTTGCCGTTATTCGCTTTTCATCTTCGGGTATTTGTTTTATTTTATCGGCACAGGTTGTATATGAGAATACATCAAACTCGGGGAATTTTGTAGATGAGTTTAATTCATCTAGGAGGATATAATTCCTGTTGCTTGTTGTTATAATGTCAGCTCTTTTTAACGGGAACGGTGATGACTGATTAGTTCTTTTTATACCCTGTAAAAAGGAATTAATCTTTGAGTGCAGACCATCTGAAAAATAAAATACTTCGGCAACCTGCTCTGCTTTATTTTTCCCGGTAGTATTCACTGCTTCCGTAAATATTTTATGATAGTTATTTAAATCCGTGTATACAAATGTTCCAAGAACAACCAGTATTGTAGAAATGAAAATCAGTATGATTTTCTTTTTTAAGTAGAATTTTATTTTATCTTCTTCAATTTTTTTTATGTATTCTTTTACAAGTTTTTGATTATTTAATCTTTTTTCAAAAGTGTCATTATTATTTTCAAATTTCTTTTTGAATTTTTTAATTTTGGCTTTTCTTAATTTTTTTTGTTTTTTTTCTTCTTGTATTAAGATATTTTTATATTCGGCATAATATTGATTTTCTAATTTTATATAAGTCATTTTATATGAAATTAAAATAATATGAGTGATAAGTGCAACAGAAAAGCCTACGTATGAAAGGTTGTTTAAAGACTGAAACCAACGGTTGGTGTTGGCAAATTTAATCATTCCTAACATGCAGGCTAAAAGGTATATGGTGGTTGCCGTAAGTAAAAGCCAAGATACTGCTTTGTTGTTTATTTTTTTTACAAAGATAGAAATGAAAATGGTTACTAAAAAGAGCGGTAATACAAATAATAATATGCATATAATGGAAAAAAAGTCAAATCCGATTTGTATGTTATCGGAAAAGAGTACCGTTAAAGGATAAAAATGTTCTGAGACGCTTTGAGGGTTGAACAAATCCATTGCATTCATGCTAAAAGGAAGTGCCATAAATAATCCGATAAGCAGGATTGAAATAATCTTAAAATAATATGGGGAAAATATGACTCTTGTTATAATTTGGTTTATCTGTCCTTTTATGCTTGTTTTAAGTGTTTTTTTCATAATTTGTATCCTATAAACAATTTGATTTAGCAACCTTTCAAAGGCTCTTTAATCGCCATAGATTACTATAGCACAACAGATACGTAATGTCAACATTTTGTTAAATTAAAGCATAATATTTTTAAGATAAGTTTTTATCTAATTTTGCCAAGCGGGGTTAAATGCAGGAAACCGGCGTGGTGAGACTAATAATCCTGCTTGATTATTAGTCGTTCAGTACGCTTTCGTTTTATGGCCGGCGAAGTCTACCCTTTGTGTTGCTTGTTCTGTAAAGAAGAGGCAGTCGCCGAGAGAAGAATGCCGTTTTTTAAAAAAGAAAAAAACACAAAGGTTATGCGAGCCGGCGGGTTACAGAGCGGCAATGTTGTCGGTTAATAACAAATATTTATTGCGATTTCAATTCTCAACATTGCTCGCGATTAAATTTTTTTAAATAAAATTTTATTAAAATTATAAAATAATTTCTTTCAATTCGTTTATACCGGCGTTGAGTTTTTGCTTGAGTTTGTTTTTAGTGCCGTTGTTTTTAAGGAAAATTATTTTGTCTCTGTTTCGATAAAATTTGCGAAAGTCTTTTTGGTTTTTTATTCTTGATAAAATTGAGGTAATCGAAATACTGTCTCGTTTTTTTATTCTTAAAATTCTAATTAGAGTGCATGCACTGATATAGATAATAAAATTGCAATCGTTTATAAGTGTGGTTTTGTGCAGGGTTGGGGCGTTTAAAATAATTATTTTGTGTTTGCGTTTTGCGTTTGCAATTTCGCTCTTTATTGCTTTTGTAATTTCAGGAAACACAATATTTTCATGTTTTTGCAGAAGTTGTTGATTTGAAAAAAGTAGATTGCCCAAGGCTTTGCGGTTTAGCTGTCCGTCTTTTGTTTTTAGGCTTTCGGGATTTATAAGGTTTTGAAAAGTAGCAATTATTTTATCTGCATTTTTATTAAGGACATTATGTGTTACTTTGTCTGCATCAATTACATAAGCATCGTTTGCTTTTAAAATTTCAGCCGCAGTATTTTTACCCGCACCCGTGCTTCCAACCAAACCTATTAAAATAAAATCTTTTTGTTCAAGGTTTTTTTGTAAAGTATTTTTTGCAATTTCTGTAATCATCGGATTTGCAAATTGGTGCATCAGTGAAATTCTCCCCACGACTTACCGCTTTCAATGCTTACACGAAGGGGTACGGAAAGTTTTATGACTTTTTCCATTTCTGTTTTTAAAATTGTTTTTAATTCATCAACATCCTTTGTTTTACATTCAAAAATCAATTCGTCATGTACCTGTAACAATGGTTTTGCTTTTATGTTTGTTTTTTTAATTTTATCTGAAACTTTTATCATTGCCATTTTAACAATGTCTGCGGCAGATCCTTGAATTGGCGTGTTGATTGCAATTCTTTCCGCACCGGATTTTTCCATTTTGTTTTTGCTGTTAATATTCGGGATATATCTTTTTCTCCCGAGTATCGTTTCTACATAACCGTTTGTTTGTGCGAATTGAATTACGGTTTCCATGAATTTTGAAATGCCTGAATATGTTTTAAAGTACGAGTCAATAAAAGCTGCGGCTTTTTTTCGCGGTATGTGTAATTCGTTTGCCAATCTGAATGCACTCATTCCGTACATGACACCGAAGTTTATGGTTTTTGCAATTCTGCGCATATCGGGTTGTACCGATTTAATGTCGACATCAAAAATAAGTGATGCGGTTTTTGAATGCACATCAACGCCTTCATTAAATGCTGAAATTAAATTTGTATCTTGTGAAAGATGTGCCAGTATTACAAGTTCAATTTGAGAATAGTCAGCGGAAACCAATTGCATTCCCTCACTTGCATAAAACGCTTTTCTTATTTTTCTTCCTGCTTCATCTTTTATTGGAATGTTCTGTAAATTAGGGTCGCGACTGGAAAGCCTTCCTGTAACAGTTCCCGTTTGAATAAAACTTGTATGAATTCTCCCGTTATCGTCTGCAAGCAAGGGTAGGGCATCAGCGTAGGTAGATTTTAGTTTCGACATTGCTCTAAACTCCAATATTTTCGCAGGAACAATATCTTCACTTGAGAGGCTTTCCAATACTGAGGTGTCTGTCGAATATCCTGTTTTGGTTTTTTTACCCGGTGTTAATTTACGCTCTTGAAAAAGCACTGTTTGTAATTGCTTCGGTGATGCAATATTAAATTCGTGCCCGACAATATCAAAAAGCTCTTGCTCGCAAGTTTTTATTTTTTTTCCAAGCTCATTTGAAAAATTTGTCAACTCTTTTTTGTCAACATAAATACCTGTTTTTTCCATTTCGGAAAGCAAAATTAAAACAGGCATTTCTATTTCTTCAAAAAGTTTATATAGATTGTGTTTTTTTAAAACAGGCTCTACCGTAAAATAAAGTTTTAATGTAATATTGGCATCTTCTGCCGCATAATTTGTTGCATCGGTAATTGCAACATCTTTAAATGTTTTACCCTTAGGCACAATGTCTTTGTATTTAATTGTATCAAGACCTAAAAGATTTGCCGCAAGGCTGTCCATACTGTATGAGTTTCTTCCGGGGTCGAGTAACCATGTTGCAATCATTGTATCAAAAATTTTTGCTTTACTGTTTTTAATTCCTAAACAAGATTCTATAACCTTTAAATCAAATTTACCGTTATGCATAATCACCAAGATGTTTTTTGAATTAAAAAGTTTTTCTATTCCTTTTTTTGCATCTTCGGTCGAAATTGTCTTGTGTATTTCTTCACCGAGCTCAGGAGCCGGCGCCAAAACAGGAAAATAAAAGCTTAAGTCAACTTCAAAAGAAATTGAAAATCCGACAAGGCTTGTTTCCAAAGAATTTGTACCGGTTGTTTCTGTGTCAAATGCAACAATTTCTTTTTTTAAAGCTACATCAACAATTTCAAAAAGTTTTTCTGCTTCGTCAATGCAAACATATTTGCCTTTGCTTTTCTGCAATTCTGTTGTTCTTAATTTTGCCGTTTCCTGTAAAGGTGTTTCAAAATTTTTGATTTTATTTGCGTTGTTTTCTGTATTAACTTTTTTGTTGTTATTTTTTTTGTTTTTTGTTGTATTTTCTATTATAGAATTGCCTGATTTAAAATTAGCCGGTTCCGATTTTTTATCACCGTAAAGATTTGACAAATTAGGCAACTCGTAAAGCGAAAACTTTTTTGCGGCATCATTAAAATTAAAACTTTTGATTTTAAACTGCTCCGGTGTTTCAGTTATAGGTACATTATAATTCAGGGTAATAAGCTTTTTTGAAAAGTAAGCATTATCTTTTCCTGCGATTAATTTTTTTTGCAAAGCACCTTTTATGTTATCCGTATTTTCAAAAATACCGTCAAGCGAATTATATTCATTCAAAAGTTTTTGTGCAGTTTTAATTCCAACACCCGCAACACCCGGTATATTATCTGCAGAATCTCCCATCAGAGAAAGCATGTCCAGTATTTTTTCAGGCGGTACTCCCCAGCTTTCTTTTGTTTCTTTAATTCCGGCACATTCCCATATTGAAGTTTTTCCGGGCTTTAATACAAATGTATGCTCGTCTACTAACTGAACTAAATCCTTATCGCTTGAAATAATAAAGCATTCTCTGTTTTCATTTTTTGCACGCTTTGCCAAAGTTGCAATAATATCGTCTGCTTCAAATCCGTTGTATCGCAAAATAGGTATTCTAAGAGCTTCCAAAATTTCTTCGATAATCGGAATTTGAGAATGCAAATCTTCAGGTGTTTTATCGCGAGTTGCCTTATACTCAGGATACATCTCATGCCGAAATGTCGGTGTCATCGAATCCATTGCCGCAACCAAAATTTTAGGCTCATACTTTTTTAAAAGCGAATGCAAACTATTAAAAAATCCGTAAATTGCCGAAACATTTTCTCCGTGGCTATTCGTCAACGGACGCGAAACAAAAGCAAAATACGAGCGATAAATTAAACCATAAGAATCCAAAATAAAAACACTGTCTTTCATAAATCCAAGCATAGCATAAACATCAAAAAAAATAAACCCGTAATTCATTTATAAAAGCATTAAATTATTTTTAGATAATGTTGAAGTTTTTTGAAATATAATTCAGTAAAAGTAAAACCCTTTCAACATTATCTTTTTCAACCCTCGCCCGCCTTAAATCTTTTGTTTGTTACTGAACAAAAATAATCAGCGTCTCCTAAAGCGAGCCGCTTTTTCTTAAAAGCATAATCAAACAAAAGGATAACGGCGGGCTTCAAAATCAGGTTAAGCGTACTGCTCGAGTAATAATCAAATATGATTTAGTTACTTGCAAAGATGCGTCACTTTTTAAAAGTTGCTCTATCACTCTCTACACTCCGGTATTCTGCTCGTTACCACGCCGGTCGCCATTGACAGCATTAAATAAAAATGATAAACTCAAAACCATGAATGAAACATTGGAAATTTTAAAGTCTCGCGGTTTTTTGCAGCAATGTACGGGTATTGATGCTCTATCCGAAAAAATGAATTCAGGCTCGGTTAATTTTTATGTCGGAATAGATCCTACAGGCGGCAGTATACATATCGGACACATGGTGCCTGTATTTGCGATGAAGCATCTGGTAAATGCGGGACATAAAGGTGTTTTACTTTTAGGCGGCGGTACTTCCAGAATAGGAGACCCTTCCGGTAAAACGGAAACTCGAAAAATGCTTGACTATGATGAGCTTGATGCCAACACCGAAAAAATTATTTCGCAACTCAAATTTTTTATTTCAAAAGACAGGGCAGATATAAAAAATGTCAGCTTTGAAAACAATAAAGAATGGTTAAAAGATTTAAATTACATAGATTTTTTGCGTGATATTGGTTCGCATTTTTCGGTTAACAGAATGCTTACCTTTGAAGCGTATAAAAAACGAATGGAAACAGGTCTTTCATTTTTGGAGTTTAACTATCAGCTTTTACAGAGTTACGACTTTTTGATGTTGCACCAAAAATATAACTGTACTTTACAAATTGGCGGGGCTGACCAATGGGGAAATATTGTCGCAGGGGCTGATTTAATTCGGCGCAAAACCGGCAAAGAAGTCTTCGGATTGACTTTTCCACTGCTTACAACTGCTGACGGTAAAAAAATGGGAAAAACCGAAAACGGCGCATTGTTTTTGGATCCTGATTTAGTTTCTCCTTATGAGTTTTTTCAGTACTGGCGAAATGTAGATGACCGTGATGTAAAAAAGTATTTGTTGATTTTTACTTTTTTGGGAATACCCGAAATTGAAGAAATTCTTGCCGGTCATATTAACACTGCAAAAGAAAAACTGGCATTTGAAGTTACTAAAATTGTGCACGGAAAACAAGAAGCCGAAAAGGCTCTTGCAGGTGCAAAAGCGGCATTTTCAGGCGGCGGAAATCTTGATGCCATGCCTACAACGAATTTGGAAAAAACCAAATTTAATGAAGGCCTTAATATTGTCGAGCTTTTTTTTCAGGCAGGGCTTTGCGGAACAAAAAGTGATGCCCGCCGTTTGGTTCAGCAGGGCGGTGCTTATGTCAATGATGAGTGCATTAAAGATATAAAAGCAAATTTGAATAGTAGTTCATTGAATGTAGATGGTGAGCTTATTTTAAGAGCGGGCAAAAAGCGGTTTATGAGGGTTATTACCGAATAAGAAGAGCTGCAGTGTTTTTATAAGACAAAAAAAACACTGCAAAATTTAAGGTTTTTTCGGTAGTCAAAACTTTAAATCTATGATATAATTTTATTGCTTATATTTTGATAATTGTTTTTATGCTGTGTGTAATAGCATACATAAATTGGACATTTATAAAAGGAGTATATATGAAACCAACACTTTTAGTGCTTGCTGCCGGTATGGGCAGTAGATTTGGTGGCTTAAAACAAATCCAGCCGGTTGGATTAAACGGGGAAACATTGCTTGATTTCGGTGTTTACGATGCTTTTAAAAGCGGGTTTGGAAAGGTTGTATTTGTTATTAGAAAAGACATAGAAGATGACTTTAGAGATGTAATTTTCAATAGAATTGCAAAACACTGTAATGCCGAGTATGTATTTCAAAAAATGACTTCTTTTTTAACTGATGAGCAGGTTCAAAAGATACAAAACAGAAAAAAACCTTGGGGTACGGTTCATGCAGTGTTATGCTCTCAAAAATCGATAAACGAGCCGTTTGCCGTTATAAATGCAGATGATTATTACGGAAGGTCTGCTTATAAAACGATGGCTGATTACTTGTCCGGTGTTTCAAACAATTCGATAATACATGCAATGGTAGGGTATATTCTGGAAAATACGCTTAGTCGCTCCGGTTCTGTTTCAAGGGGTGTATGTAAGGTTGCCGATGATTACCTGCTTTCCATGAAAGAAAATAAAAACATTATGTATGAAATGCAAAATGGTGTTGAAAAAATTGTTTCGGAGTTCGATGGGCAAAAACGGGTTCTTACCGGCAAAGAAGTAACTTCGATGAATCTTTTTGGATTCAGTCCAAAAATTTTTGATGTTTTAAAAGAGTTTTTCTTTGAATTTATAGAAAGGTCTTTGGAAAGCGAAAAAGATGAATCTCTTCTGCCTGAAGCCGCAAATTTGATTGTTCAAAAAGCAATAGGTAAATTTAAAGTGTTTACAACGGAAGAACAATGGTTCGGAATGACCTATAAAGAAGACTATGAAATTGTAAAAAAAGAAATAGCAAAAAAAATCAGTGAAGGGTATTATCCTGAAAATCTATGGCCATAAATAAATTCCGGCTTTAAAATTTGCTTAATGATTTTGCTTTAGTATTTTTGTATGTCGTGTATAAACCGACTGCGATTAAAACAGCTCTTTTTCGTTTGAAATTATATTGAAGGTTGGGGCTTTTGTTTTAAGGTAGTCGTTAATATTTGTATTTTGTTTATAATGCTCTAACATATCAGAGTGGGTTTCAAAAAAATGTTTTAAGGCTACATTGAAAAACTCCATACAAACCCTTGCGTCATCTTCAGCACGGTGAGCATCGATTGCATTTATACCAAATTGTTCTGCCAGTTTTTGCAATGCATAACTTCTAAGGCCGGGTAATACTTCCCTTGCAAAAACCAGGGTATCAAATACTTTATTGGTTAATTCAGTGCCGCCGAGTCTTTTTAATTCTGAATTTAGCATATTTAAATCGAACGGCGCATTATGAGCAACTAAAACCGTGTTCTGAATAAACATCAAAAATTGATGAATTACATCTTTAATGACAGGTTTGTCTTTTAGCATATCATCGGTTATGTTATTCACTGCCGTAGCTCCCGGCGGCATGGGCATTTCAGGATTTATTAAAACATTGTATCTTGATATAATTCCAAGTTTGTCAAATTTTATGGCACCTATTTCAACAACTCTGTCTTTCTTTGCATCGACACCTGTTGTCTCGGTATCAAATGCCACAAATACTGCCTTATCGTGGACGGCAGAAATCCAATCAAACGAACTCATCGTGTAATTATCAACTTTTTTTCGGCTCGTGTCAAGCGGTAAAATCAATTTTGCAGTTTAAGGCTGTTATTTCGTTCACTTTTATGTATAGCGTTTTTTTAGTTTGGGGGGTAGCGTAAAAACAAACTTGTTGCGGGAAAAAGACCAAATTGCGAGTTTTAAGCGAAAGCTTGAAAATCGCAAGTAGTGCTTTTAATTGGCAACAAGTTTTTTTGAAGCGAGGGGGATACACCCCCTCATAAAATATTTTTAAAAATTATACTTCAACTTTATTTTTTAGAAGCCATGCAGATGTTAAGAAAAATATTGTTGACATCAATCCGTATCCCAGTGGAAGGAGTACCGGAAGTGGCATTGAAGTTTTGTGAACGGACATTATTCCGCTTGACGAAATGCCGTATATTGTTGCATTCATGTTTACAATCCAGTCAAGTTTTGTGCTTATGTCATTCATTAAATCCGTTACAAGAATGAACAGCAGGATAAAAAGTATAACCGCTAAAAATTCAGCAAGTTTTTTTCTTTTGATGAACGACCTTGTGAGTGTTCTGACAAACATCACTACTGTACCAAGCAAGGCGATGAACGACAGGATAAAAAGTATCAATACAAATGCTAGTGTAATATTTGATTTTATCGTCATAGACAAAACATTCAAAATTTCTTTTAGGCTTTCATTTGATCTTACAATCAGAATACATATCCAAGTAAAGCCTGAGATGAATGACACTAAAGTATAAATTACTATTTCCGTTAAACCGGCTAAAAAACGGCCGAGCAGAATTTTCCATGATGGAATTGGTATTGAAAGCATTAAATAATTTGTGTCTTTGTATAATAGCTCTTTTGTATGTCCTGAGCTGCATAAAAACATCATAACAAAAGGAATTCCGACTAAGGCTGTTATTGTAAGAACGATCCAAACTATTCCTGCAAAATTAGCTTCATGTTTGGCATAATGCAGAAAATAAGATTCAAAAAACAGCATCATAATGACAATTGAAACAAGTGTCATTCCCATCATAATAGCGGAAAAAATGTTAATCATATTTTTCCTTCTAATCATTTCGTATTTATAGATATTTCGCATTTTTAATCTCCTTGAATTTTAACCGAAAACTTCCAAATAAGTTTTGTATATTGACTGCCCTCTTTCGGCTCGAAGCTCTTCGGCATCACCGCTTAAAACAATTTCGCCTTCATTTAAAAAGTAAACATCAGTAAATACTGCTTCAATGTCTTTTACAAGATGTGTTGTAATAAGCAATGTGCAGTCTTCTGCCCAAGTGCCGATAACGGTTTTGATGATTTGCTCTCTTGCAACAGGGTCGGTTCCGCCAATTGGCTCGTCCAAAATAAACAGTTTTGCTTTTCGAGAAAAGCTTAATGTCAGGTTCATTTTTTCGAGCATACCTTTTGACATTTCAGATATTTTTTGTTGCTCTGAAAGTTTCATAAATGTCAGCATATCCAATGCTTTCTTTTTATCAAAGTCAGGGAAAAAATCCTGATAAAAGTTAATTGCATCAATTGCCTTCATCCAAGGGTATAGGGTGTTTCTGTCCGGCAAAAATGAAACCAGTTTTTTTGTTTCAATGCCGAATGGTTTATCACATACCGTAAACGAGCCGCTTGACGGTTGTAACAATCCTGCAATTAATTTTAAAAAAGTTGTTTTACCGGATCCGTTCGGCCCTAAAAATCCGACAATCTTTCCGCTTCCAATTTGTACATTTAATTTGTTTAAAGCTAATTTACCAAAATACTTTTTAGTTAAGTCTTTGGTTTCCAAAATCAAACTCATTCTTTACTCCTTAATTTGTTTAAAGCAATATCTACATATTGACTTATTTTTTTGCCGGAAAATCCTAAATCTACAAGGGTTTTTATTGGTTGAAAAATTGTTTCATCAATAATTTCATCTTGCAATTTTTCAATAAGTCCGTCATCGGCGACGACAAAAGTGCCAAATCCTCGTCTTGTTTCAACTATTCCTTCTGCTTCAAGCTCACGATAGACCCTGTAGACAGTATTGGGATTTACTCCCATTTCAAGTGCCATGTCTTTTAATGACAGGAGCTTATCATCGGGGCGTATTTCACCAACTATGATTTTGCGTTTAACTTTTTCAATTATTTGTAAATAAATTGGTCTAGTTGATTCATATTCCACATCTGCCTCCTTAATTAGTGTTATATCTATATAGTACACTAAATAACTTAATATGTCAAGTCCTTTTTTATATTTTTTTTATAATTTTCTTACTTGAAATATTATTTAAAACTGTTTAATATAAAGTATGAATTCATCTGATTTTTTTTCTTTGGTTAAATCTTTTCGAAGTGAAATGGCAAAAAAAATTGTCGGCCAGGAAGCGCTTTTAGACAATATATTGATGTCATACATAGCCGGTGGACATGTTCTTTTAGAGGGTGTACCGGGTCTGGCCAAAACACTTATGGTAAAAACTTTTGCAACATTGACAAATGGAACTTTTAAGCGTATACAGTTTACACCTGATTTATTACCTGCGGATTTAATAGGCACTTTAATTTATCAGCAGGCTCAGGGTAAATTTGCGGTGAGAAAGGGACCTGTTTTTGCAAATATTATTCTTGCAGACGAAATAAATAGGGCATCTGCAAAAGTTCAATCTGCCTTGCTTGAAGCTATGGCAGAAGGTCAGGTAACAATCGGTGAGAACTCATATCAGTTACCTAAACCGTTTTTTGTTCTGGCAACACAGAATCCTATTGAACAGGAAGGTACATACCCTTTACCTGAGGCAGAGCTTGACAGGTTTTTGCTAAAGCTGTTTGTACCGTATCCTCATATTGATAATGAGGTTGAAATTGTCAACCGTTTGGCTGTTTTTCAATCCGATAACAGGTCTGAAGATGAGTCTGAAATTTCCGAGTGTATTACGGATAATCTACTTTTGCAGATGCGTGATTTTTGTAATAATGTGCGCTGTGATGAAATGCTTACAAAGTACATGGTATCACTTGTTGCGGCAACTCGACCAAGTCATAAAATAAAACAAGATGAGTTTTCACAAGGAACATATTTAAGTTATATTTCTTTTGGTGCTTCACCAAGGGCAAGTATTGCATTAAAATTATGTGCAAAAATAGAGGCTGCATTTAACGGTCGCGATTATGTAATACCTGATGATGTAAAAAAAATTGCCTATCCTGTTTTGAGACATAGAATTAAATTGTCATACGAAGCCGGTGCAGAAAATCTGTCTACAGATGATATAATCGAAAAATTACTCTCAGTTGTCCCTCAACCGTAGGAGTTGATTTATGAATATTTTTAGATTTAAGTTTATAGTAAGTAGTGGCATTTGTAAAAGTCCGGTACTTTTTACAAGCACCTCTAAAGAAGCTCATTTCATTTTGCTTTTTGGTACATTTTGGAAGAAATTACAAAGAGCGTTTGACTTTTACAAATTCTTCAGTATTATTTTCTTTCTTTCGATTTTTGGGTGTGTAAGCTCGTTAAATGCAGAAGATAGAAAAGGCGAAGATGCCGGGCAGGATATATCTCAAACCAATCAGATAGAAAAAAAGCTTGAAACAGATGAAACGATAAAACTTGACTCTAAAAAGGTTGTACCGGCATCAAATGATGAAGCTGACTTTACGGTTGACTATGATGAGAGGATTTCAATTAAAGAGAGGTCGGATTATAGAACTTATGTGAATGGTAAGTATTCAGGATTGACATATCGTGAAGCCGAAATTTATTTGTTGCAAACTAATTCCGGCGGGACTTTTTTTTATGACGGAGAAACTTTTGTCATTCAGGATACTCGCAAAAACATGCTTTCCACAATTCGTAAACTTGATACTGTATATCCCGTTCAGTTTGAGTATGCCCCCGAAAGTGATTACGCTTTTGATAATCCTTATCACCCGCAATTTTTTCATTATGATAACGGTTTTCCGCTTTTGCGTAATTTTCCTTTCATTCCCAATATTAAATTTACTGATTTACATATCGGAAAGAAATGGGAGGGTAAGAGTACTGTTGTTGTGCGTCCCAAGCGTGATATGCCTTATGCTAAAATACCTGTTTATGCCGAATATGAATATAAGGGAAAAACAACATACTTAGGAATGCCTGTTCATAAGGTTGTTGCCCGTTATGCTTTAAGGAATACAAGTAATGGATCTGATCCAAGTATTGTCCGTACAAGCGGTACACGCTCTGCCGATATTTTTTTAAATCCGGATACACAAGCACCTGTTTTTATACGAGAAAGAACAAATGAAATTTTTGAATATCAAGACGGCACTAAAATAGAAAATAAAGGTAATTTATTGCATTTTTACAAATATGAAAAAAATACGGTTTATAAAGACAGAATATTGCTTCCGGGTGATATTAAAAAAGGTAATCCAAATAATATTGGCAAAATTGATAAAATAAAAAAAGAAATTACTGATAAAATTTCAAAAAATAAAAACTATACTGTTAAAAAAACTAAGCGTGGGGTGCAAATTAACTTAAAGAATTTAAAATTTCAACCTGATAGTTCGGTTTTACTTTCCACAGAAAAAATCAAACTTGAAGAAATTGCAAAGATTCTAAAGGCTTATCCTGATGCTAAATTTTTTGTCGAAGGACATACGGCTGATGTCGGAAATCCCGAAGGACAAAAAAAACTGTCTGAGCAGAGAGCTTTGACAATTGTAAATGAGCTGGTAAATAGGGGAATTGATTCTTCACAGTTTATGTACAGCGGTGCAGGTGCTACAAAACCAATAGCAAAAAACGATAATGATGTAAATCGTGCAAAAAACCGGCGAGTAGAAATTACTATAATGCAATAGAGTGTTTTGCCTGTTTAGCCGTTTTTTTGAATTAGTTTCTTTTTTGTTAAGACAGTGATAATTATATCACATATTTCTTTTGGACTTAGCTCTTCGGTATCAATTATGAGATCAGCAAATCCAAAATTGCTGTTATCAATTCCGTAAAGCTCTTTATACCGTCTTGAATCTTCACTGTCTCGCATTTCAGTAAATTTTTCTATTTCTTTAATATTACCGCCTTCTCTTCCGTGTATTCTTGCGGCTCTTGTTTTTGCCGAAGCTTTTAAAAACACTCGTAAATCAGCATTCAGCAAAATCCAAATTGCTAATCTTGAGCCTAATACACAAGAGGTTTTACTTGCAAGCTCAATTTGTCTTGTGTCGACAGCTTTATCATATTTGAAGTCTGTCTTTGTTTTTTCCATTAATTCTTTCAGCGAAATGTTCATCTCTCGTGCCAAACTTCTAAAAGTATAATTGATACAAGGTATTCCAAGCTCATCGGCAAGCATATTTGAAACAGTTGTGTTTCCGCACCCTGAAAGTCCTGAAATAGCAATTTTGATATTATCTTTTGTTTTATAATTATTCACTGCTTACTCCACATTTCTAATTTGTTCTCGGATGTTTTCAATAGCATCTTTTGCATAAATTATATCTTGAGCTATTTCCAGCATTTGATTTTTTGAACCGATGGTATTGATTTCTCTATTTATTTCTTGACAGATAAAGTCAACCCTCTTGCCAATTGCTCCGACCTTTTCTATTTCGTTCTTTAGTGAAGATAAATGAGAGTCAAGCCTGACTATCTCTTCGTTTATGGTGTGCCTGACAAGCAATGCCGCAGTCTCTTGGTAGACTCTGTTTTCATCATAGTTATTATCAAACAATTCTTTAAATTTAGCCTTTATATTATTTCTAAACATTGCTTCCATTTTCGGGCTTTCATTTTTTATATGTTCCAACACATCATCGATTTTGGAAATCATCTTTTGAATATCGGTTTTAATTGCAGCCCCCTCTGTTTTTTTTGAGTTATCATATTTGGTAAAAGCCTCTTCAAAAACGGGGATAAGAATTCCTTTCCACTTTTCTTCATCAAAGGGAATTTCTGTTTCCAACACTCCTTCGTAATTTATAATCTGTGCCAAAGTTGGCTCTGTTAAGTTTAAGTCTCGTGAAAGATTTCTTAAAGCATTGGCATACATTCTTGCAATATGCGTATTTGCATGCACGGTAAAGTCTGATTTTAAGTTTTGAATTCTAATATTGATTTCAACTTTCCCCCTAAAAATTGCAGAGGATGATGAAAAGTATGTGCGAATAAAAGATTCCAATCCGCCAAGCCAAAAAGGAAGATTTATATATATATCAAGATAACGGGAGTTATAGCTTTTTATTTCAAACAAAAGCGAATAATCCTCAGCCTGTTTTTCTATGCGTGCATAACCTGTCATGCTTTTCATGCTTAATTTTCCCCGCTTTTTAATTCTGAATAAATCTCTTTTCCGAGTTGCCAATTATCACCGGCACCCATAGTAATAAACAAATCTCCGCTTTTTAATTCTTTCAGAGCAAATGATTTTGCATCTAAAGGGTTTTCAAAATAATGCACACGGCGATTATGCTTTTTTGTTTCTTCGTATAATGTCATGCCGGTGATATTTCCCGTGTATACTTCTCTTGCCGAAGAATAGATTTTATGCAGAATAACAGTATGAGCCTGTGAAAACGCAGATGCAAACTCATCAAGCAGAGCATGGGTGCGTGAATATGTATGTGACATAAAGTCAACAATAATACGCCGATTGGGATAAAATGCTTTTAGTCCTTCAAGTGTCGCCTTAATTGCAGTAGGGTGATGAGCGTAGTCGTCCATAATCAAAATATTTTTAACAAGACCTATTATTTCACTTCGCCTTTTTACACCCTTAAATGAAGAAATCGCTTTTCTGATAATTCCAATATCATTGATACTTATTTCATTATTTTCTATTTTCAATAAAGTGGTACACAGCGCTATAGCGGCTGCCGCATTTAAAACATTATGTTTGCCCGGAAGTGAAACAGAAAATTCACCGGCAAAACCTGCGAGCGAAAAATACTGTTTTTCATTTTTTATACCCTTGTATTTTATTTTAAAATTGCCATCAGCCTTTTCTCCGTAACCGGTAAGAACCAAATCAGGACGACTTGGAAAAATAAATTTAACAGCATCACACGCTCCTTGATTATCAGAACAATAAAACACCTCGCCGAATTGCGGCAACTTGTTAATATATTCCAAAAACGCCGTGAGTATATCTTCATAAGTAGGGTAATAGTCTTCATGGTCGGACTCAACACTTGTTAAAATTATAATTCCGGGCGTAAATTTTAAAAAATGTCTTTTATATTCGCAAGTTTCAGCTACAAAGTATTTTTCCCCGTTTATCATAGTGCATGAATCGCCAAAAGACGAAATTATACTTCCGGTTAAAACAGTGGAATTAAAATTAAGTGCTTTCAAAATAGTGCCGACCATTGCAGTTGTTGTCGTTTTACCGTGAACACCGGCGATACCGCACGAAAAACTTGCCCGAGACAATTGTCCCAAAGCATCATTGTACGAAAGTTTAGGCACATTACGGCGAAGAACTTCTGCCATCTCAACATTATTTTCAGGCCCGTAAGCTGAAGAAAAAACAACCAAATCAACGCTGTCCGGCAAATTATTCACAGAAAATGGCGTTAAAACAGTAACCCCCAGTTTTTTTAGCATGGCATCTGTGTAAAATTCCTCATCGAAATCGCTACCCGAAACAGAGGCTCCCCTGGCAACCAGAATTTCCGCCAATGCAGTCATGCCGGTTCCTTTGATACCAATCATATAAATTCTAAAACCATTTAAATTTGCAGGCAACCTGTTCATTCTACATAGTAATTGATAACACGATTTTTTTCAAGGGCTTTATCTGTTTTTTTTTAATATTTTAAGAGGGGGTGCATCCCCCTCGCTCCAAAAAATTGCCATGTAAATTATTAAACTTATGTTTTATCTTCCTAACCGTCAGAGAAAACCTAAAGCGTTCATTTGAACATGGCAATTGTTTTTCCGCTACCCCCCAACTTAAACGCTGCACTATACATAAAACTTTTCGTGCGACATATTTAAGCGGTTACAGCATCTCGACAGGTGGGCACCGCCCCTCGGCAGGCTCGGGATCCGCTTGTCGAAGCACGATAACAGTCTGTCGAAGGGGGCAACCATATTTAAACGGTTACTGAGCCTGTCGAAGTAACCTTTTAAAGAGAATTAAGAATTTTTTGTACCTTGCTTGCGTTTTTATATCCGGGATTTTTTTGAAGTAATTCTTCTAAAATACTTTTTGCATCTGATGTTCTTTCCAAGCTGACATAAATTTTTCCAAGCTCATAATAAGAGTCCCAATCATTGCTTTTTAATTCTATTATCTGCTTGTAGGTTTTTGCGGCATTTTCTTTCATTCCTGAGGAAATATATACTGTTGCCAGATTTTTTTTAGCTGTTATGTTTTTAGGCTCTGTAGTTGCAGCCGTATTATAATGATTTATTGCCGTACCGTAATCTTTTTGGATAGCATATAATTTACCGAGATTTGTATTTACTTCATAATTGTTGCTGTCTGTTTTTAGTGCAGAAAGCAAAATAGACTTTGCTTCATCAAGCCGCTTATCCTCAATATATATTTTTCCGAGATTGATTTTAGGTTTAATATAAGATGATTTTAATGCAATGGCTTGTTTATATAATTCAATCGCCTTAGTCTTATTGTTGTTTTTTTCCAATGCAAGAGCATAAGTGTATGCAAATCTCGGGTCGTTTGTTTTTTTGTTATAAGCTGTTTCAGCGTTTGGCAAGGCATTGTCATTTTTCCCAAGCTCTAACTGCACTGTTGCTAAGTTGAAATATGTAATATAATCGTTTTCTCCCAACTGCATGGCAGTTTTAAAATGTTTTTCCGCATCTAAATAGTCACCTTTGTCTGCATAAGTTTGTGCCATTTCTTTAATTGCTGTTGTATTTCCGGGTTGAATATCCGTAACATTTGAATAATACTTTATTGCTGTTATATATTTTCTTTGTTTTTTTGCAATTCGGGCAAGCTCAAGTAATGCTTTGATGTGGTTTTGATTTAAATTTATCACCGACTTAAATTCCTGCTCTGCAAGATAGTCATTTTTTAATTTTTTATTTGTTAGTCCTAAATTAAAGTGAGCCGGCTGTGAGCTTGGGTCAATTTTAGTTGCGGCTTCAAAGGCCTTTTTTGCTTTTGAATATTGCTTCGCCATATAATATTTTTTACCAAGCTCATAATTATAAAGAAAATTATTTGGTTCAAGCGACACCGCTTTTGACAGCTCATTAATTGCCGCCGCTTTTTTATTTTGAAGACCTAAAAGCTGTCCCATTACATAATGTGATTTTGCATTATTATCATTACTTGCAATTGCTTTTTCTGCATATTTTTTTCCTGTATTTGTGGCATCTATTTTTATAGGGTTGCTTGAAGTTGTGTCTGCAAGATCGTATAAAGCTTCTCCCATTTCTGTGTACTGTTCATTTACAAAATTCGGATTGTCTTGCGATGCCAGCTTTGAATCTGCTTTTTGAAATTCAACCTTTGCTTCTTTTAGTTTTCCTTCTTTTGCTAATTTTTTTCCGGCTTCTACTCTGGATCTAATTTCATTTTGTGCAGAAGTTTCTGAGCCTGAACTTGAACCTGAATTTGTTTTTTGTTTGGGTTGTGTTTTACTTTTAGAATTACTTGAGGTCTTATTTTTACCTGCTGATGTATAATTATTTGAAGAGGTTTTACTTGGTTTTTTATAGGTCTTTTGCTCTTTTTCTTTTGCGGCTTTTTGCTCTTTTGCTATTTTTATGGCCTTTTCCATTGCTTCTTTTTCTTCGGCTGCAATTTCTGCTTCTTTTTTCTCTTTTTCGGCAGCCAGCTTTGCCTGCAATTCCTCAAGTTCTTTTTGGCGTTTTTTAGCCTCTATGGCACGCTCTTCTGCTTTTATTCGCTCCTCTTCGCGCTTTGCTTTTTCCGCCTCCGTGAGCGTATCTGTTCCTACAGTGGTTTGACCAAGGCTGTTATTATTGGCCTGAGCATTTTTTAAACGCTCTTCTTCCATTCTTTTACGCTCTTCTTCTGCTTCTTTTTTCTGTTGCTCTATCTGTGCATCAAGTAGTGCAGACTGCTCTTCCAGTTGTTTTAGCTCTGCTTTTTTTGCGTCAATTCGCGCCTGCGCTTCACTGTCTATTTCTACATTTTCCGCCAAAGCTATGTTAGCATCTTTCTTTTTATTTGTAAATAAAAAGATCATTCCTATAACTAAAAGTGCTAACAGAACACCTGCTAATCCCGCTAAAATATACTTCATTAAATCACTCAAGATCACCCTCCTCAGTATAGTCTATAGTCCCCTCTGATCCTGCCGAAATTGATTCAGCATTATCTATAGAATTCAAAGAATCATTAACATTGTTAAGAAATTCTTTTTTACGCTTTTGTTCGGCAATTTTTTTTGCTTCTTCCGCCAATTTTGCCAATTCGGCTTGTTTTTCATTTTCTTCCAGCAAATTTATAATGGCTTCTATTGCCGGTCTTTGTGGAGAATTGGGCTTTAATTCAAGATATGTTTTATAATCCTGTAATGCCGCAGTAAATTTTTCTAATTTTATTTCGGTATTTGCTCTATTTAAAAAAGCCGATGCGTAGTTTGCATTTTGAATTATTGCTTCGCTGTATTCAGTATGTGCTTTTTCTAAAAGGTTTTGCATAAAATATGCGTTTCCCAGATTATACGAGTATAAATGCTTTTGTGTAAAATCACGCTCTTTCCCTGTTGTCAGCCAAGTTACGGCATCTAAATATTTTCCCGATTGTATGCATGCAACGCCTAAATATAAATAAACTTTTGGATTGGCGTTTGGATTTTTTGTTTCTTTGTATAAAATGGCAATAGCTTTATCAGGCTCGTTTTTTTTAATATAACGAAGTCCGTCTTCTAATGTAGTTTGAGCATTAGTTTCAGTGGCTCCTATTAAAAAGTAAAAACATAAAACCGAAAAAAGCACCTTTATTTTAAAAGCATTATTTTTCATATATTATAAACTCCTAAAAATAAAACAGTTAATATACGAGGAAGTTGCAAAAATTACTTAGGCTACACTTTGGTAGTTTAACCTTAAAAAATTACACCTGCTTTCACGATTTTAGCATAATTTGTTAAATTTATCAATCACTATTTAAAAAATACAGTTGAAAGTATTTAGTTTTTTCAATTGCCGCATTTTGTAAATAGCGTAAAGGTTTATGTGGAGCGGTCTTTTAAGATTGGGGGGGAGCGGAAAAACAAACGGGTTGCTTATATTAAACAGAAGCAGAGGTTTACCGGCAGGTAAAACTATGCTTAATATAAAACAAAAGCACCCCGTTTTTTTGGAGCTAGGGGGAATCTCCCCCTTTCAGAAAATTTTTTATGTATAGTCTGCGATGAATTTTCTGTATAGGTCGGGGTCGGGTCTGAAAGCTACAATGGGCTCATCGTTGTATTCAAAGGCTCGGTTTACTGCGGAAATAACTTCGTCTATTAAGCGGTTGGCGGGAACTAAGCGTGCCGAGCGAGTGGTAATTCCGATTGCGAATTTATTGGAAAAAGCATAGATCTCAAGAATGTCTTTTATATTTGTGTATAGTCGCTGTGCTGTTTTCATGCTTTCTTCAAGGTTTGCGCCGTGCATAATTGCAACAAAGCTGTTATCGGCGAATTCAAAAAGCATGTCTTTAAATTGGAATTCTGAAATTAAGTAGTTGGCTATTTTTTTTGCCTCAGTGTCTTTATGTTGAATATTTTTTACTTTTATCATTATAAGCCCTAAATTTTGCTCCGATGCGGCGGCTCTGCCTAACTCTGCTTCCAGCCTTTCTATAAGATAGTTTTGCGTACATAGTCCCGTATCGTTTGAAAAAAGAGATTTACAATTCTGCTCAGTGTTTTTTTGTGGTTCATCTGTCAGGTTTTCATCGGATAAAGGTGTGTCAAATGTGTTTTTTTGTGAATTGAATTTATCGGATTCATCATTGAACGCGTTAGTGGGCTCGTCAATAAAGTTGCTATTAAACTCTTCATCAAACTCTTCATTATTTTCATTCAATGTTTCATCAAATGTGCCGGTGTCGTTTTCCGAAAAGTCCGATTCGGTTGAGGTGTAATAGTCATCGGCAATATTTAAATCGTCTAAATCATCCCAATTAACATTATCTAAATTTTCGCCAAATGTATAACTTTCTGTGGTAATAGTATTGGTGTGGGTATTTTGGGGATTTACATTGGCATAGACTTTTGGGGTGGTGTTTAAAAATGCGTTGATTACAACAAGAGCCAGTGTCAGTAATAAAAGTCCTGTCAATATTAAAAAAGAATCCCTTGAGTAAGAGTATATAAGCGAATTGGAAACTTTGTTTAACCCTGCACAAAAATTTAGTTTTAATGTATTTCCCAAGTCGTCTTCTTGAATGATTATCTGCATGCTGTATGGCTTTGTAATAAAAGAATTGCCTGTAAGAATAATATCGTTGTGTTCATTGTATATTAGTTTATTCGCACCCTTTGCCCACGAAAATAATATTTCTTCTTGATTTGTTAATATTGCATTTTCAATATTTTCGGATTTTTCAAACATGTTTTTTATAGCCGTAATATGCTCTTGACTGAGTTTTTTTATGCCTTCAGGAGGTGTGCTTATAAATTTTGCTATGAACTTAAAGTCCTTTTCAGCATTGATAAGCTCTGCTTTGGAATTGTTATACAGTCTATATGCAAAAACACCAATCGTTCCCAATAAAATCATTACAGCAAAAAAGGCGTAGATGCGTACAAATGTCTTACTCATAGTTCATTATACTGTAGAATTTCATTGATTACAAGATCAAAAGCACTGAAATTCTGTAAAATTTTTGTATTTTTTGTTTTGTAATAAGCCAGAAGCGGAAAAAATCCGGTCAGGCTCTCGGTGTTTTTTGTTTTTAAATCGTGTAATAAATTTTCAAAAAATTTTTTATAATCAAATTTTGCAAAATCCGATTTTTTCCAGATGCTATTATCAAATTTGTAGTTGGTAAAATTTTTTGCATAAAAGTCTAAAACAGATGAGCGATAAGTTATTTTTCCGTTTTTTTTATTTGCAGAAACAGGGGCACGGAACATTAACTTTGTAAAATAGTTCTCTGTGGGGGAAATCCTATTGGAGCAGGAATGATATATTTTTGAAAGATATGTTCCGTTTGCATAAGCCTTTCCTTCGCTGTAAGCAAAGTCTAATCCTGTAAATTCCGTTTTAGAAAACCCAAGTCTTTTTGCCAAATCAAGTGCCGCAATTGCAACTGTGCCTGAATCAGTATTCATAAATGGAAATTCGGGCAGGTTAGCGGTAAGAGGATGTTTGCCTGATGTAAAAATTACTGTATTGCCGTGTTTGTAAAATAATTCCGGTACAGTACTATTGGAACACAGGTCAAATACTCCTATGACATTTCTTTGTTGCATGTTTTTTATATGTAAATAGGATATATTTTGCGGGTCTATGCTTACATAAAATTCAGGTACAATATGGTGATTGAGTAAAACTGAATAGGCCGTATCGGTTGAAAATAAAACATATTCCTTTCTTTTGTTTTTTATTTTTTTAATACCGTATTCTAAACTTGGGCCTGCCCCCAGAATTAAAGCTGTTTTTGAATTATCGGTTTCAGGCATCGCAGGGTTTATTTTATCTGCCAACTGTAGATTTAAAAAGATATTGCGTACCCACAGTTTCCCGAAATTTGCCTGTACAGAAAAGTCTGATTTTATAGTTTCCATGCCGGTTTTTATTTTTTCTGTCAGTAGATTAAATTCTTGCGGAAAGTATTGACTCCATGGTCTAAGTGTTTTTACTGTAAAGTTTCCGTGTACTGCGGGTAAATAGTTTTTAATTATATCTTTTTCAAAACTTTCCGCAGTAATTGGCGAAAAAATGTGTACTCTCTTATTTGATAGTATATCTGAAATATCTATTAGCTCCAAAAGAGAGCGGAATGCTTCAAAATTGCTTTCGGTAATGGCACAATGTTTATCTTTAAATTTGTCTAAAAAGTAGCGTATGTGTATACCGGAGCCTATACCGGAGAATAAAACAAATTCTTCATTGCCCGAAAACATATTTACTGCTTCTCGCTCCGGCGCATATTTGGAATGTAAAAGATGTCCGTTTTTTAATTGCGGACAAATCATGCCTGTTTTTGTGGTTGAAGTATTTGCATAATCGCCGCTTCCTACTGTGTTTAAAAGTATCCGTGCGAGCTCAGGATTTTTTTTAAGTATAGTTGAGATATTTTTGTCAAATATACTTTTCATGCTAAATATCCTTTAATAATTGTTTTGAGCTTTGTTTTTATTTTTGATTTAAGTATTTCGCTTTTATTTGAATTTTTATTATTTAAAAATTCGATAAACTCTTTATAACATAACATTTCTATAATTTCTTTTTCTACGGAGTTTTGACTTAAAAGCTCGTTTAAGTCTTGAGATACAATATTTTTTTCGGCATTTTGCAAAATATTAATTACTGTGTTTTTCTTTTCTTTATAACTTGCAGTTTTTACGGATATAGTTTTTAATGTTTGTGTAGACGGTGTTGCTTTTTCAGCAAATTGTTCAAATCGAATTCTTTCTATGTTTGGTAATTCATATCCTAAATAGCCCAATCTAAACAGGCGTTTGGTTTTTTCTTTTTTTAGTCCTCTAAACCATGCAGAATAGGTTTCAAGTGATCTTGAATCAATATTTACTTTATATAGTTCTGTGGCAAGAGGGTGTAAAAGTTTTGATGCGTTTTCTATTTTTATGGAGCTTTCATGCGGTCTGGAATGAGAAAACCCGTTTGTGGCACATAAATCCAATCCTGTCATAAAAATATTATGCTCAGTGTTTTCAAGTAAAAGTTCAACGGCTGTTCCTGCAACTGTTCCGTTTCTTTTTCCGCTGATAGAGGGTATTTTTAATTCATTCAAAATTACTGTTTCAAGTATTGAGTTATAGTTTAAAACAGCTAAGGGATTTTTTTTTAAAACAAAAGAAGGAACAGAAGCTTCCAGCGGAAAAAGCAGGGGAATATTTTGATTGATATTTCTAAAATGATTGCAAGCCCAAAAACCGCCATCAGTGCTTATGCAAATATCAGGTATAATATTATTAAATTTTAATGTTTGTAGTGCAGATGAAACTGCCAAGATGGGTATTTTTGCATTGGCAATTTCGAAAAATGAATTTAGACTAGGGCCTGCTGCCGCTAAAAGAAAATCACTTTTCGGTATATTTAAGTTTACAATATTTTCGCTGTAAATAGTATTTTTTAAAATATTTTTGAACCATTTTGGCCCAAAAACTCTTCTGGTGTAGATGATACTTTGGATTGTTTTTACTGTTTTGTTAATGATATTCCATACATATTTTGCCTGCTCTTGCCAGATACGATTTGAAGGTTCCCATGCTAAAAATTTGGTATTCCCCAGATGTTCATCAGGGATTGTGTTTATTAAAAAAAACAGGAGGTTGCCATCTGCAGGACGCCATACATAATCCCACAGCGTATCTGATTCTAAAAACATGGAATCCGTGTAACGAACAGCAATTAGTTTTGCTTTTGGAAATTTTTTTCTTAAAGGTTTTTCAAGATATGACTCACCCGGCTCGCTTATTATTATAAATAAAGGCGAGCCGTCAACAGTTTCAACAAATCTTTCGGATTCTTTTTGTGGATTATACTTCGAGTGAATGTTAATTTTTTTATTCATATCCAACAATAAAATTTTGTCGTTTTTTAAGCAGTCTTAAAAAATTATATCCACTCATAAATTAAGCTAAATGTTTTTTAAGAAATTCCCAAGTCTTCAAATAATTTCTTATATGTGCTGAAATGCTCCGACCTTGCAAATTCTTCAATTTTATCTTCAGGAAGACTTTCCAAAAGCTGATCCATATATGAAAGAACAGATTTGATTTCTTCTTTTAACTCAACCGACATATCTGCTTGTGAAGTTTGACCAAGATTTTTATTTATTGCCTTATCTTCTACAGTGGACAGTTTTTCTTCGGCTGTCTCTGCAAAGTCTTCGTCAACATTGTTAATATCTAAATCAAGTACGGGAAGGTCATCGGATATATCATCAATTTCAGAAACACTTATTTCATTGTTATCATCTTCCGGTGTTATAAATTCTTCGGTTGATATTTCCAAGTCTTCATCTGCTATAGGTAAGTCTTCATCAAAAACCGGTATCTCAACTGTAGAGTTGTCAAAATCCATATCCGGCTCAGATGTTTCAGATTCATCAAGATATGTCATATCACCCGGTTGTGGCGTAATATGTTCCGGCTCAATTTTTATACCATCAATTTCAGGTTTGTCGTTATTTTCTTCGTCTATAGCATTTTTAGGCGGTGAGTCATAGGTTTCGTCTAAATTAAGTACTTCAGGAATTTCATATTCTTCGTTTGCAGGTTCTTCCGTAAAGTCTGCGGTAATCAAAATATTGCTTAATTCATCACCGGTAAGCGAAATTGTTTCATCATTGTCATCGTCAGTGAAAAATCCTGTTGCATTATCATCTTCATTATCATCGACTAAATCTTCAACATTTGCTGTATCCGACTCAATGTCAAGCAATTCATCGTTATCCGCAAACATAGATTCTGAGCTTAGCTCTTCGTCAATATTGTCATCAGCGAATATGTCTTCAGTATCGGGGATAATAGCGGATTTATCGCTGATATGAGATGCGAATTCTTTTTTTAAGTCTGAAAGCTCTGTCTTTATTGAAGAGATTTCGTTTGCAATCTGCATAAGCAGTTCAGTAGATTTGTCATTTGTCATAGCTACATTATTATCGGCAACAGGTTTATCCGATTCTGAGAGGTTATTATCAATTATTGAATTCATAGGCACATCCATATCTGTTATTTTTGAAGCCTCATCTTCAAATTCCATATTGGCTTCTTCTTGAACAGTAAAATTTTGTTGTTTGGTTATATCATCTGTAGTTTGTTCCAATAAGTCATCGGTTACCGCATTAACATCATCAAAATAAAGCTCATCTGAAGTAGGCTCAGGTACTTCTGTATTAAGCTCCGATTCTGCTATGTCATTATTGGTTATCGTTTTTTTTTCAATTATTTCTTCATCGCTTGTTAAAGACAGATTGGAAATTTCATTTGCGGTTCCTCGTGCAATTTCTTGCATGGTATCAACACCTGATTCATCATCAACGCTTATTTTAAGGTCTATATTTTCATTTTGTTTTGGTTTTTCTTGATGTTGTGTTTGTGTCGAATCAGATGCAGTTAAGTCGTCTACATCTACTTCATCAAAGGCAAAATCATCTAAAGATATTTCTTCAAAACCGCCGTCTTTTTCAGGCTCTTCTTTTGCTTCAACAGTAGTCTCTGAAACGCTTTGTGGTTTCGATTTTTCTTTTTCATCTTCTTCATCGTCAGCTAAGTCATCAAAAGATATTTGTGAAAAGCTTGTAGTTTCCGTTTCTTCTTCTACTACCGGTGTGTCCATGGCTGTAGACATATCTATCTCTATATCGGCATTAATATTATCGTTTTCTGTTGAGTTTTCGGACTCATCTTCAATAGTTGTTGTTTCCGTGCTTGTTGAAGAAACGCCGGTCAGCTCATCGAGCATATCATCAAATGCGTCCGTTGAATCTTGCTCTTTTTCCTGCTCTTTGGCAAATGAATCGTCAAACTCAATATCCATTTCTACAGGCTCAAGCTCATCATTATCATCTTTCTTTTCATCGGAGGAAATAAGGTCGTCAACATCGAAATCAACAGCTACAAAGCCGTTTTCATCTGGCTCTTCTTTTTTGGGTTTCGCATCAGATTCTTCGTTTTCAGTAACAGGGCTGTCATCACTTAAAAAGTCATCAATTTCAAAAGATTCAAAGTTATCAGTTTGCATATCTGTATCTACTTCCTCCTCCACATCATCAATTGTAATATCATCGTCTAAAACAAAAGTTTCATCTGAAGATGTATCAAGGCTTTCGGTAATTTTGTTGTCAGGCTCTGTTTGATGTTCCGGCTCCGGCGATTGATTGAAAGTCTCCGAAGCTTCATCTAAATCATCAAGATCAAGAACTTGTGAATCCGGTGTTTGAGGTTTTTGTTTAATCCAAACTCCGTACATATCAAAGTTTTCGTTTTGATTTGTAAAGTCTTTGTCAAAATTTTCCGCCATATATTCCCCATATTGATGAAAGCATATAAAATGCTCCTATATATTATACACTATATCGGTATAAAATGTATAGAGGTTGAACATAAAAGATTACTGTTTTTTTTATTTTATGCGGTATTAGCCACCGGTTACCTCGACAATCTCAGTAACCTTAGGAAAAGACAGAAAAAGGGGGTAGCGGAGAAACAATTGCCTTGCTCAAATATTATTCAAAAATCGAGGCTGACGGGAGGAAGACTCGATTGAAAACATTCATTTAAAAGGCAATTTTTCGTAGCGAGGGGGACTTTTCCCCCTCTTTTAATATAGGATTTATTCTTGACCTGTCAGTTTTTGCATTAGTTGTTTTGTTTCATTTTTAAATACAGCCGTAATGCAGGGGCGCCCTATCATTACTTCGGTTACGCCCATGCTCTTTGCGGCTATTAAATGCGCTCGGACTCTAAGTCCTCCGTCAACCCAGAGCTCGCCGGCATGTTGTTTTAGCTCGCCGGCATGGTTTTTAAGAAATCTTGCCGTGCTGCCCTTATTTGTTTCTATTCGCCCGCCGTGATTTGAAATAATCGCTATATCGGGTTTGACTTCTTTAACAAGCTGAATATCTTCAGCGGTGAATATACCCTTTATTGCCAGCGGTTGTTTGATGCGTTTTTTAATTTCAATAAGTTGTTTTGCATTTTTTTTTTCGAGGTTTACAAGGTTTCGCATAGTTACGATATTATATGAATCAATGTCTATTCCGACTATTTCGGAAACTTCCTGTGCCCGCTCGATTCGCTCGACAATTTTATCTTGCGGGTATGGTTTTATAAATACAGCCGCTTTTTGGGACAGCTTTTTAAGTGCTTCGATGCCGTAGAATAATTTTTCATCAGGCGTGCCGTCTCCTATACTCAACAGCATTCCTGCATCGGCACATTCTTTCAGTATGGTAAAGTAAAAACTCTTTTCGTCTTTCCAGCCAATGTTTTCAACTGCACCTGTTATAGGTGCAAGCCTTATTCTTGGCAATTTATTCTCGCCTGTTGATATTTCTTCATTCCAGCTGTTGTAGTTTTCAATAAAGTTGCAACTGTCAAAAACTCCGCCCATTCCGGGAATTTCGCCACGGCAACCCTGACCATCACAAATAGGGCAAAAATGGCATTTGGGTGAGTGTTCTGTAATTTCATCATGCGTTATCATAAAAATTTCGGAAATAACCCCTATAGATTTGAAAATACAGGATAAAGAAAAGGATGGTGGCAATAGGGCTTGAACCTATGACCTAACGGATATGAGCCGTTTGCTCTGCCAACTGAGCTATGCCACCTTAAGGTTTTGTTATTTGGAGCTGCTTGTTAAAGTTACCCCACGTTTTCAAGTGGCTCATTTTATAAAAAATTTAAAAAAATGTCAAGCAGAATTTATGTTAATTTTAAATAAAAATTTATCGCTGTAAAACCTTGAGGTGTAAACTTTTTTACACCTCAAGGTTTTACGCTCTGCAACAGTCGCCGGACTTAAATCTTTCTTCCTTTACTGCTTGATTTAATCGCCGTCTAGGTATAGCCGGCTTTTATTCTAAATTTAATCGGAAAAAAGGATACCGTCCGGCTCAAAATCAGGCTAAGTACTTACGCCATTTAGAAAAATGTTCTAGTTTTGTTGACGGTTAATGCGTTTTCATTTTTCGTGTGAAAAATGATATTCCACATAGCGGACTTTTTTTTCGAGCACGGCTTTTTTTAATTCTTTTTCGACTGGAGAAAGGGTCGCCGCTCCCGATTTTACTTCAATAAAAAGAACCTCAGAAATACAACCTTTTGAGGAGCCTGAAAAAGCTATGTAGTCAATTGGTTTTCCGATAAATCTGACTTCGGTCGGGTCTGCGGGAAAATCCGGCAAATAAGGTGCCAGCTGCTCGGTAAATTGACCGGTAAGTACGGCTCTGGAGCGTTTGATTGCATCTTTTCTCTCACTGCCGATTAAATGTCGGAATTTGTTTTTTTGTAAAATTGAGCCGATTATTTTACCCAAAATAAAAATCAGCAAAACAGCTATAATGATTATAATAGATGCCCATTGTGTATTAAAAATTTTTTTAAATAAATCTGCAAAAGTTTCATTAAGGGCATTTATAATTTGCATTATTCACTCCGATTGTTTTCCGTAATTGATTTATCAAAACCAGACTCTTCTTTTATGTCTTTTTCTATATCTTCTTTTGTATATGCTTCGTTTTCTTTGTTATCGTTTTTGTTATTTTTTTTGGTATTTTTAAAAAGTGTTTCGTAATTTATTTCTTCTCGAAATAGATGAGGTTCTGGTGAACTAAAAAATTTTGTGATATAAATTAACTCAGGTTTATATTCAAAGTGCATCGTATCCCAGATAGTCCAATATCCGCCCCAGATAAAGCCCTCATTTTCAAACGCTTTAATTATGGCATCAGGTGGTTTCCATCTTTCTTCGGGTGTAAACATCATCCAGTATTCTTTTGTAGATGCTTCCCAAAACCAATATACTTTTTTGTTTCTGTACTTTTTTGCTATCAGGTCAATTGCAATTCCCCATGAATGATTACTCGCTCTTCCTGAGTCGGCGATATTTCGCCAATTAAAGCTGTAGCTTTGTCTGTGGTTTTTTAAAAAAGCCTTCATTTCAGGAGTTCCTGCTTTTTTTTGTATTTCGATAATGGTTTTTTTTATGGCTGGGGCTACTCGTTTGTGTACACGTATTATTGAGCCTAGCATATTTACTTCCACAAGTTTTTCTTCTACTGATTCTTTTTGGAATTCACCGTAGATAATTTCATGAAATGTTCTATTGTCTTTTTTTCGGGTTTTATGATTGGCAAGTATAGTTTCAACTTTGAGCTCTTCTATTTCTTTTAAAGTTAAATTTTTTGGATCTAACATTGTATCATGATAATAATATTTAATAACAGGCTCATACTCTTCATAGTTTTGCATATCTTCTTTTTTGAGTAATCTGCCGTTTGCCCAGTAAAGTCTTGTTCCGCTTACATCAATGCACCAGTCGTTTACTTCTGTGTCAAACATTACTCTTCCGACTTCTTCATAACCGAATTGAAGGGCTTTCAAGCATAACCATGCATTATTCAAGTCAGCATAGTCAGGACATGGTTTTGAGTCAGGATGAAATTCATAAATATCATCGAAAAAAAGTATCGGCTGGGCCGGAGCAGGAAGTCTGTGTTTCAGCTTTTCATTTATTTCTTCGTTGGTATCTGCTGCAAAAATAAAACAAACAGCGAAGAAATAAATGTATAAAGCAAAGACTCTTTTCATGGGTATCCTTGTTGCTATGCTTATTTAATAGGCTCGGCCTCAATGCTGTCATCTTTTGGCAACTTACTGTTTTTTTGCTTTTTTAGTTTTGGCTCTATTCGTTTTAAATCATTTTCTGCAAGTTTTCTGTATTTTTGAGGCAACATAGTTCCTGATGCTCCTTCAAACCTTGATAAAACTCTCTTTAGCATTATTGAAGCTTTTTCATATCTGGATTGTTTAATAAGAATATGTGCAATTTCAAATTCACCCGCAGTTACAACGGCGGCGTCTGTAGTATATCTGTCAATCATAATTTGATAATAGGCTTTTGCACCTCTGTAATTATTTTTATCGCTTTCTTGTTGTGCAAGAATTGTAAGGTCAACGGGTGTAAGATCCATTGGAACTTTTTCGCTCTTAGGTATTGAGCCGCATGCCGAAAGAAAAAAAAGCAGAAATGCCGATAAAAAAATTGATAATTTGGTTTTCATAAATACTCCCATAAAAACTTTTTTTTGCCGTGCTTTCGTAATAAAAAGAAAAAGCCCGGCGATGTTGCGGTTATTAATTAATACAACCGAAACTTGTATATTCCTTTTAAAATAACAAACACAGTTTAAAATAGTATCAAAATAAAGTCAAGTGTTTTCGCATAGTTAGCGATTTTGCTATAATGCCGATTATACCAACCAAAAGGAAGTTTTGGGAAAGTTATTTTTCGATACTAAATCTTTTGAAATTGATTGGTTTTACTTCATTCTTTTCTAGGGAATCTACTTTTGCGTACGGATGCTCATGTTTTACTGCGGATATAAATTCGGCAAGCTCGGTATCGGCACCCTCGACAAATATTTCCACGCAGTTTCTATTTTCCGTATTTCTTACTGTCCCTGTTAGTCTTAAACTTCTTGCAAGACCGGCTGTCCATGCCCTAAATCCAACTCCTTGCACCCTACCGTGCACAAAAATATGCAGAGCCTTTTTATTCGATGATTTTTTCGTCAAATCCAAGCACCTCCGCTGTGTTTTGAATTTTTAAACCAAGTCGGTCGGCAAATTCTTTTGCATTATTCATATCTTTAATAACGGTTTCCGGTTTATGTGCATCAGATGACATGATAATTGTTGCATCCGATTTTCCTGCGAGTTCCCAAAAGGCTTCGACAGGGTAGGGGTATTCAAGTTTTCCGTCTCGGGTAATTTTTTTACGGTTTGCGCCGTTACCGTTTATTTCCAGAGGAATGTTTAAACTTACTGCAGCCGAAATAAGCTCTTTACTCAGGTCTAAATAATAGCTATCTATATTTGAAACACAACCTAGAAACAAATCGGGGTGTGCCAAAAATTTGTAAAGTCCCGTTTCCATACCTTGAATAGTCAGGTCAATGTAATTTTTTAAGTCAGTTTTTTTCTTTACATTGAAAATGTATGTAAGATGATTATCTATTGGCACCCAATGCGAGCCTAATATTAAATATTCTGCTCCGTGCTCTCCAATAAGCACATCGGAAAACCATGATTTAAAACGAGGAAGCCATTCACATTCAAAACCAAAGTATACAGGAAAATTTGCAACTTCTTTTGCCTCGTTGACTTGCTTTTTATAAAGGTTTATTTCGGTATGTTTCATTCTAACTTGCGGCCATGTATTGTCAGGGTATGGACAGTGATCCGAAAAACCCAACGCAGTGCAATTTGACTTTTCAGCCATTTTTACATAATCAATAGGAGTTCCGCTCGCATGTTTGCAAAGATATGTGTGGGTATGGAAGTTATTCATTTACATTATCCTTAATGCGATTTTGATGGTGAATAAAGTTGCAGTAATGTAATAAAGCGTCCAATTTTTTTATAAGCATTTTCAAGCCATTCTCGTGGGGGCTTTTGTGAGTTTATTTCTATTTCTTTCCAGTTTTGAATAAGAGTTCGGCGGGGGCGGTCATAGTCCTCCATGATGGCTTTAAAGTTGTTTGCAATGATCGTAAGATGCTTCAATGAAATCATAATAATTTTATGCGCATAACTGTTAAGCTCTTCTAATTGTCTTGCAAGGTATCTGCCTGATGCTTTATCCCTATCCATTTTACCTAAGTTTGCTTTTAGCTTCATTGCCAAGGGATCCCCTAGTTTCAGGTTTTCGTCAAATTCAATTATTTTTTCAACGACTTTAAGTAATTCGTGATAGCTTTCAGAATAGGCTTGCACAGAAGTTTTTGATTCCCAAGTGGCTCTTACTAAAAAAAGGTCTGATAAAGTTCTGATTTCAGTTTTAAAATATTCAATAAGGAATGATTTAAGGTAGCTGAGAGGTTTTGCATAGGAAAACCCTTGCAAGCCCTTTTTGACAAATTCACTACTGCATTCGGTAGTGTAGTATTTAGTGCCGGAAGTTGGCATGTTTGTTCCAAATACACCCTTTATCAGAATTTCAACTTTGTCGTCTCGTTTTGCACGCATAATACTTTTTAGGGTAGCTTCAGCTGTTTTTGTAATTTTTGTAACAAATTCTTTTGTTATTTGAGCCGGTGCCGGTTTTGCAATAATGTTGAAATTCGGGTTGCTGTCGATATGTGCGATTATTAATTTTATAACATTTGAGCGTTTTACTTCAATCAGGGTACTGTATAGTTTTTTCCATGCGGTTGGGTTTACGGATTTTATATTTTTGTATTTATAAATAATAGTAAATATATCATTCCAGTTTGCATCAAAAGGAAAAACAGCAAATACAGTTGCAAAATCCTTTAATGTTTCACTTAGATGTGCGCCAATGGCATTTTTGAAATTTGGCGAATATTTAAAATTACCTTCTTGAAAATTAAAATCAAACTTTTTGAGCAGATAATAATAATCAAAAAGCACAAAGTTTATAAAAACATCTAAATGCTCAAAAGTTGTGTTTATTTTTCCGTTTTGCGTTGCGGAAAAACTTCTGTAAAGTAATTTTAAATTTTGGTTAATTTCCCCTGCCAAAGCATTTGGAGGTGTTGATTCTGATTTTTCTTTTATTTTTTCGGCCGATAGCCTTTCTATAATCTTTTTTTGCTCATCTGTCAGATTATGCTCTACAATGATTGACTTTATTGCATTTGATGAAGACATACCTGCCAGTAAGGCTTGAGCGGGCCCTAGGGTTTTGTATATTTCAAAAAAGAATTTTGCACATTGCGGTGTTAAATCTTTTGTGCTCGGTTTGTACCATTTTCCGAATCTAGAGCGGGAAATGTCTTTTGCAATTCTTTTTAAGTTTCTTATTTTTATGGCTTTTGGGTCATTTGATGCAAATAAGGAGCCAAAAATACGTAAAAAAAAGTTATCACTACTCATCATTATACTATTGCTTAAATTTTAAAATATGTCAAGACTTAAAGCAAAAGATTATTTTAAGAAGATACGAGAGAAGAGCTTTATAGTGTTGATATAGACAGGTATATAAAATTTATGGTATAATTTGATGTAGGTGTTGAAAATAGATAAAGAAATAAAACAGCACTTTTGCAGGGATTTTTATGAAAAAATTTATTAGGTTTCTAATATTTGCAATTTTAATCACTCTTATAATTACAGGTACAGGTTGTAAAAACCCTGTATCGTCCAATACGGGAGGAAGTGAAGAAAGCGAAACCTTTGACGGACATTCGGGAGTGAAGGTAACCTCGCCGTCTTCAGGTATAGTCGGAGAAGATCCTACAGGAACATTACCGGCAGGAACTGCATCCTTGTATAAAGGTGTATTTATTAATGGCAGAACAGTTAAACTTACTGCTTATATGATAGGTAAAACAGAGATAACATATAAGCTATGGAACGAAGTGTATCGTTGGGCTACTCTTGCCGATGGGGGAACGGCAGGTGAAACAGGTCAACCCGCTCAATTATATAAATTCAGAAACAAAGGAAGATGTGGTAAAGACGGCTTATCTGACGGAAGTGCAGTAAATGACGGCACAGAGCTGGAGCCTGTAACTACAGTAACTTGGGGCGACTGCATAGTTTGGTGTAATGCTTATACGGAAAAGGTAAAGGGTGGCACAGGTGATTGTGTGTACAGAATGGGTACCGATCATTCTGCCGTACTGAAAGATGCCACAGCATTAGATGCAAATAATGTTTATGCGAATATGGCAAAAAAAGGTTACAGACTGCCGACCGAAGCTGAATGGGAGTATGCGGCACGGTATAAATCTGACGGAACGCTCACACCTGTACAGAATGCCAGTGCTGCTACGGCTGACTGGAATGATAGTACGGCAACAGGAAAAGTAGCTTGGTATCAGGCAAATTCTGACAGTAACACACATATTGTCGGAAAAAAGACTGCAAACGATTTAGGCATTTACGATATGAGCGGTAATGTATCCGAGTGGTGCTACGACAGGTTTAATGATGACCCGCAACAGGGTGATGGAGGCACTTCGCCCGTAACTGACCCTTTAGGAGCAACAACAGGCTCAGAGCGTGTTAGACGGGGCGGTAGTCTTTCCAACCATGCTAAATTTTTGTTGGTCGGAAAAAGGGGCAGAAGCACAGTTAATATTGCTGAGGATTATATAGGTTTTCGCATTGCTTGGAGACCATAATACGGCATAAAAAGCTGTTAACCGACTGTGTTTTGAAAAGCCTCTTTTATTGCTTCTTTAAGAGTTTTGACAATACCTCTTGCAATGCTTGTTGACTGCTCCGGCTCGTTTGCACGGACAGGTGGAGTGTATGCCGATGTAAATCCTAAACTTGCTGCAGTTTTAAGGCGTGGCGCAAGTTTTTTAACAGGGCGTATTTCTCCGGCTAAGCTCAGTTCGCCGACATATACGGATTTGTTTTTTGGCAGTAAATCCGTTCGTGCAGAGTAAAGTGCAAGGGCTAATGCCAAATCAATCGCAGGTTCCCGCAGTTTAATTCCGCCGGCTACATTGACATATATGTCTTGATCCGAAAAGCAAAGCCCGATTCTCTTTTCAATAACGGCGGCAATTCTGCTTACCCGTTGGGATTCTATTTTATCTGAAAAGACACGGCTGATTGAACTTTTTGCAGGAACCGTTAATGCTTGAATTTCTACAATAAAAACCCGGCTTCCTTCAAATACGGGAACAATTGTTGAACCTGCGGGCAGGGTATCAAGTCGGCTTGTTATAAAAAGTGTGGACGGATCTTGAACTGCAGAAAGCCCTGTTTCGCTCATTTCGAATATTCCCAGCTCATCAACCGAGCCAAAACGGTTTTTTGAAGCACGCAAAAAGCGAATATCATCTTGGTTTCTTTCAAATGAAATAACAGCATCGACCAGATGCTCCATAGCTTTCGGGCCGGCAATTATTCCTTCTTTTGTAACATGGGCAGTGAGAAACAAAACCGAGTCTCGCTCTTTTACCCATGAAATTAACTCGTAAGAGCAGTATTTTAATTGATTGATTGTTCCGGGCACAGCCCCTGCATCGGGGGAATAGAGTGTTTGAATTGAATCAATAATAACAAAAATCGGATTTAATGAATTAAGCACTTTTTCTATATTTGATACACTCGAAGTACACAGAAGCTCTATATTGTCTAATGGTATACCCAGTCGGTCGGCTCTGCTCCTTATCTGTCCTGCGGATTCTTCGCCGGAAACATATAACACTTTTCGTTTGCAACCTGCCGCAACCTGTAAAAGCAAAGTTGACTTTCCGATACCCGGCTCGCCCCCAATAATTATTGCAGAGCGTTTTACCGCTCCTGCGCCAAGTACTCTGTCAAATTCGTCAATGCCGGTACTGAGCCTTTGTGAGTCTTGAGGTTTTACTGCACTTAATGGCACAGTACTAACATTAGTTGCCTGTTTTTTTTGAAAAGCACCTGCCTTTGAATTTAAATCCGTGGCAGGGACTTCTTCAAATGTATTCCACAAACCGCATGCGGGGCATCTTCCCAGCCATTTAGGTTGTGAATGACCGCAGTCCGAGCATTTAAAAATCGTTAACCTTTTTGCCATTAAAAATCCTTATTTTTAATTTTTATTTTCTGTCAAGACAAGCTATACCCGCAAGCTCTTTTCCTTCAAGCAACTCCAGTGAAGCCCCACCTCCTGTGGACACATGAGTCATTTTTGAGCTTAAATTAAATTTGTTTACGGCAGCTGCAGAATCGCCCCCGCCTACAATCGATAAAGCACCGGCTTCCGTAGAGTTTGCCACCAGATGTGCCACTTGTGAAGTTCCTTCTGCAAAGGCTGGGAATTCGAACACGCCAACAGGTCCGTTCCAAACAATTGATTTTGCATTTTTGATTTCAGCTTTATAAAGCTCCAAAGTTTTTTTACCGACATCCATTCCCATTAAGTTATCGGGAATATCAATATTGTCGACAGCAATGGCGTTACTATCAGCCGAAAATGATTCGGAACAAAGATGGTCAACAGGTAAAATAATTCTTACATTTTTTGTTTTTGCATCGTCCAATAATTTTTTTGCCGTCTCTAAAAAATCATCTTCTACGAGAGATTTGCCGATGCTGTGCCCTTGAGCCTTTAAAAAAGTATATGCCATACCACCGCCAATAATTAAAGATGCGGCATTTTTTAATAAACTGTCCAAGACACCGATTTTTGAAGAAACCTTAGCCCCGCCGATAATAGCGAGCATGGGCTTGGGAGGGCCCTTTAACATCGGCTCAAGATACTTAACTTCTTTTTCCATTAAAAGCCCGCCCAAACAAACACTCATGAATTTTGCAATAGTTGCAGTAGATGCATGTGCCCTGTGAGCCGTCCCGAAAGCATCGTTTACATATACATCGCCGTAGCTCGCCAACTCTTTTGCGAGAACTTCTTGTTTTGTAATATCCTTATCTGTTTCTTCTTTATGGAAGCGAGTATTCTCCAGCATGAGTATACCTGAATCAGGAAGAGCTTCAACAATATTCTTTACGCCCATACATGAAGTTGTGGACTGAACGGGAACTTTCAGCTTAGCCTGCAAATACTCGGCGACAGGTTTTATTCTGTGTTTACTGTTATAATATTTTTCTAAATCAAAATGTTTACCTGCATCTTCCGCTTTTTTTCTTGCTTTTTGTGCATCCTTATAGGGAGAGCCCAGATGACTCATCAATACAAGCGACCTTGGCTTCCCCTCCAAAATACACTTAATAGTCGGAATTGCGGCCATAATCCTCGTATCGTCTTGTACCTTCCCGTCTTTCATCGGCACATTAAAATCAACGCGCATAATAACCCGTTTATCCGCAAAATCAAAATCCTTAACTGTTCGTATCATGAAAAAACCTCCTTACAAAGAAAGTATAATAAAAAACAAATCAACATTCAATACACCATGTATTTTTTTTCAGCTGACGCCACCCCACGCCCTCGCATAATCTTTTGTTCTTTTCTTAATTATTTTAATCGGCGTCTCATACAAGAGCCGCCTTTCTTTAAATTATAATCGAACAAAAGGATAGACTTCGGGCTTAACCACAGAATAGCGTACTAAAGGCACTTGTAAAAGTAGGTTTACTTATAAACTCCCCGCTTTAGAGCCGCTAAGGTCTTAGTTTCAGCTTCGACAAGCGGCTCAAACATTCCGGTTTACTTATACACTTCCCGAATTAAATACCGCTTCAGTTGTATGTATCGCGTTTCAAGTGGACAGGATGTCCACTAAAAATATATCAAAAGCAATGTTTTGAACTAATGTTCAAAACTTGTAGACTTTTTTTCATACCGGAAGTTGAAAAAAAGTCGTGGGGGTAGCGGAAAAACAATTGCCGTGTTCAAATTCAGGCTTTAGGTTTTCTCTGACGGTTAGGAAGAGGAAACTTAAATTTAATAATTTACACGGCAATTTTTTGAAGCGAGGGGGAGACTTCCCCCTCTTAAAATATTTGAGATTAGAATTTTGATTTGACAGCGGCAATTATATTTTTTGTAAGTTTATCGCCTGTAACAATTAGGAGGCTTGTGCCGATTGCGGCGAAGATTAAAAAGTTTATAAAAATCGGAACGCCTTCTGAAATTAGTCTGCCGTTGCCTGTAAATGATGCGAAGATTTTTTCGCCGAAAAAATAGAGTGGGGCGACAGCGATGATTGAGAATGCAAGAATTTTTATTGTGAAAAAAATTGTGCGACCGATTAAGGTTTTTATATTCAGGTTTTCGTTTGAGCGTAAAAAGAAAAAAAGTAAGGCTGTATTGACAAAACTTGCCAAGCTCAAAGCGAGTGCAATTCCGCCGCCTTTCATGGGTCGACATAAAATTGTGGCGAGGGTAATGTTTATTGCGAAGGAAATTATGCCTGCAAGTGTCGGAAGTTTTGTGTTTCCCTGTGCGTAAAATGCGGGCGCAATAATTCTGTTTGATGCAATAAAGAATAAGCCCAAAACATGTCGGTTAAAAGCCGTCAGGGTAAGTCTAACGGATTCATCATCGAAACTTCTTGCTTTGTAAACGAGAGTGATAATATGCTCACCTGAAATGTATAAAAACAATGTGGCGGGTATGGTAATTAAAGCAATCACTTTAATTGCTTTTAATAAAACATCTTGAAAGTCAGTCCATTGTTTTTTCACTGCATAACCTGAAAGGTCAGGCAGGATTACAGTACCCACCGAAACAGCGAATACACCCAGCACCAGCTCTTGCAGTCTTAAAGAATATTGCAAACTTGAAAGTACGCCGACTCCGACATTGCTTGCAAGGGAGCTTGAAACAAGCTCATTGAGCTGGTAAGCCGCCATACCTACAATGGTTGGCAGGATTAGAGCCATTACTTTTTTCATTCCTTTGTTGGAAAAGGCTTTTTTTAAATTTAGAAAGCTGAATTTAAATTTTGACTTTAGTACAAAGGGCAATTGAAAAAAGGCTTGAACGAGTCCGCCGACAGTTACGCCTACTGACATTGCAATTGCAGGGTTTTGAAGGGGCTTAGACAGAAAATAAGTAAAGCCGATTATTATTATGTTAAACAATATTGGCGTAAAACCTGCGGGGGTAAAAATCTTTACGCTGTTTAGCATACCTTGAAAAAAAGCCGCAACGGAAATTAAGACAAGGTAGATAAACATAATTCGGGTTAATAAAACCGTAAGCTCAAAGTCGGCGACATTTTTAAAAAATAATCTGATAATTTGCGGTGCAAATAGAATTCCTAAGGCCGTAATTATAGATGTTAAAAAGCAAACAACCGTAAAAACTGCGGATAAAAATTCTTTTGTTGTTTTTTTGTTTTCTTGAGAGTCAGGATTTTCGACATCCAAATATGATTTTAGTGTGGGGATAAATGCAACCGTTATACTGTTTTCTGCAAATAAACGGCGGAGTAAATTTGGAATTAAAAAAGCCACTGCAAAGGCATCTGCCATTGGGCCTGTTCCCATAAAAGCCGATTTTGTCATTTCGCGCAACAGTCCCAGTATTCTTGACACGAGTGTCAGTATCGAAAGGTTTGCCCCGCTTTTTAAAAGCGATTTCTTTTTTGTTTCTGTGCTCATATCTTACCTGCTGTATCTTTATTCCGTAAAATGTTCGTTTGCAAATTTGTAGAATTCACTCCAGTCGGTTATATATAAATGCTCGCAGAGAGGTTTTGCCTGAGGGTCTTTACTGCGATGGTATGCACATTTAAGCGGAGAGTTAAACCACAGCGGGAAAATACCGCAAGCATTCGAGCCGTGAATATCCGCATCGATATTATCTCCGCAATACCATGCATTTTTTGCAGGCAAGTTTGCTTTTTGCAATGCCGCTTGAAATAAAAGTTGGTTTGGTTTTCTAATATTGTATTCGCTAGATGCTATGATAAATTCGAATTTATTATTCGGAATGCAGGAGTTAATTCTTTTTGTCAGGGCGTTTTGTGAAAATGAAATATTGCTGATGACTCCTGTGCGGATATTCATTTTATGCAGTAGTTCCAGTAATTCAGATATACCCGGCATCGGCTGACCGGGTGCAATTGCGTCCCAAAAAAGTATTTCAAGCTCACAAGGTTTTTCAGTATATTGTTCCGGAAATTTTAGTCCGTTTGCTTCAAAAAACGCCCTCATTGCAAGGTTCCACTTGTATTCAGTGTTGTAGTGGTCTTGAGCCTTGTATATTTTGTCAAAAAGTTGTTTGTTGGCTAATTCATGCATTTGTTCGGGGGTTAGCTCAAGAGGGTTTTCGCTAGCGGTGCCGTGAAGTTTTTCATAGCCTTTGTATAAGTCAAATGATGACTCATATACCAAAGTATGGCCATAATCAAAAATAATCATTTCAGGTTTTTTATACGCTCTTTTCATTTTGGCAGTTTATCAGATAACATCTTTTTTTTCAAGGGTTTTTGAGCCGGTTGCGAATTGTACTTAGATTAAGCTATAGGGTAACCTGACTCTTGTAAATTGTTCAGTTAAATTCGGGGCGCTTTATGTTTTGTAAATCTTTTAAGTTTGATTTTTCTTTGCCGAAAATGAAAATATGAAGAAGTACTTTGTTTTACTGTTTTTTTTATTATTTTCATTTTTTGGATTTGCATTGGATTTGGAGATTGTTCAATCAGATACTTTGGTAATTCAAAATCCTAACGGCGGTTATGATTTATATATTCGAAAAAAGCCGGATATAAACTGTGTGTTATTGACAGAAAGCACAAAAGATTATGTGAATAATGCTTCAAACTATGCATATAGAGATAAAAAATTTAATCCTGTCAACGGTGCTGAAAAAAGGCTTTTAAACGGTAAGTTTTTACCTCCGGAAAAAAAGATATACAGCTTGATTGATTCAACACCGGAATTAAATACCCCACTTGGTGAAGCCTTTCATATCTGGATACCTTTTGTTGTGAAGTACGGCTATCCTTGGACAAGACATGGGGAAGAGCAGGTTTTAGACGGAACTTATTTGAATATACGCAGTTTTGAAAAACCTTATGGCGATTATGAGGGGGCTTTTAAGGATAATCCATTTGTACTTCGTTTAACCCAAAAACCGATAAGTGTAAAACAACCTCAAGATGAAATATATATGGACAGTGCGGTTAAGAGCTTTTCCGGTCTTGCTGAAAATACTGACGGTAAGATGTATTATGCAAAGGGTCCTGAGGATATTGTTCCATTGATAAACAGAGCTTTAAAGCGAGGAAATGAAAGTGCATTACAATTGGTTTTTGTCATTGATGCAACTTACAGTATGCATGATGATATAAAAGAAATACGACAGTCTATAAAACCGCTTATGGAAAAAACCCGAAATAGATACCAAAACTTGGAAGTCGGAGCTGTGCTTTATAAAGATTACACTGAAAATTTTTTAACCAAACAGGTTTGTAATTTTACCGAAGATCTTGACAGATTTTATGACGGAATGAATAGCTTTAAAGTTGGCGGCGGTAAGGATTTACCTGAGGCAGTATATGAGGGTATTCACCAAGCATTGTCAATGAATTGGAAAAAAAATAAAGAGACAAAACGGGTGATTATTTTGGTCGGTGATGCCCCGCCACACCCTATTCCACGGGGAGAGATTGGGTTTGATACAGTAGACCGTCTTGCATTAAAAAACGGTGTGTCGATTTATCCGATAATACTCCCGCACGGAAAAACAAGGTAGGCGGATATTTAAATTTGTTGAAGGTTATTTTGCGGCAACACCTTGGTCAAGCATAATGTCAAGTATGACTTTGTCTGTTTCCTGCATACCCTTTGATGCCAGAATACCGACACTTGAGATTGTCTTTTCAACATCGTCTTTTACAATTCCATCACCGGCTTCTACAATGTCGCCTGACATTGCCAGATGATGAGCCAAGAAAGCCGCATTTAAACTCAATACTGCTTTAGCGGAGCATGAAACTTTTGCTCCGTCACAGATAATTCCTGCTACTGCGGCAAGAGAGTTTGTTAGAGTTGCGGAAATTTGCTCGTATGTGCCGCCTTTTAGGTAAGTTATTGCAGAAACGGCCGCAGTGGTAGCACCTGCGGTACCGCAAAATGCAGACAGCCTTCCAACGCTTGTTTTTTGATGAATGGCCAACAGATTACTCAATGCCAACGCCCTTAATTTTTTTTCTTCACTTAACTTTAGCTCTCTTGCAAAAACAAGTACAGGAATAGAAACGCAGAGTCCTTGTGTGCCGCTTCCCGAATTTGTAATTACGGCATAGCTTTTACCTGAAAGACGAGCTTCAATTGCCGCCGATAATTCCGCTTTTGCCTGTGCTTCAATTGAAAAGCATTCAGTATTTTGATATTGCTTCAAAATAACTTTTGAAAGACCGAAAGGAGACTCTGTATTTAATCCTGCTTGAACTATTGCAGTGTTATATTCTTCTTGGGTTTTCAGCAGTTTTTTTATTAAGTTTATATCCACGGAATTGGCAAATTCGATTATGTCTTTTACATTCAAACATGAGCGATTGCTTTGTGAAGAATTTTCATCTGTGGAAAATTCTTTTGAAAAAACGGCTTTTCCGTTTTTTTCAATTTTGACAACATTAGTGTGTGAATGAATAAGCTCAACAGATGCATGGTCGTTTTTTGCAGTACCGCTTACGATGATATGCAATTTGGCCGGTGTATCAAGATGGACAACTTTTACTGAGCTCGTGTTTAGAAATTTATTAATTTTGTTAATATCATCTGAATTAAGGTCGCTTAGAATTTCCAGAGCCTTTGAAGAATCCCCGACAATTAATCCGGCGGCAAAAGCGACTTCCATACCTTTTAAGCCTTCGGTATTTGGAATAACTGCGGATTTTACATTTTTAATCATATTGCCACTGCTTTGAATTATAACCTCATCGGGTAAAGATGGCAATTCTTCTCGTAACTTGGCAGCCGCATACGCAATGGCGATAGGCTCTGTACAGCCTAAAGCGGGTACCAGCTCTTCTTCTAAAATCTTAATGTAATTTTTGTTCACCATATTAAGCCTCATTAAAAAAATTAATCAAGTCTAACCGATTGTAAAAAATTTGTCAATGGAGAAAAATAAAATTTTATATCCCATAGTTTTTTATAAATACTCTGAGAGAGTATAAAAACATTTCTAACAGAATAAAAAAATATTGAATAGTTAAAGTTGTTTTTTTTGATTTCCGAAAAATAAAATGTTAGAGATGGTGTAAAAATTATTGGTTTTGTAATTTTTTTATTTTTTAACGATTCAGGAAAAGTATGATAAAAAAGGATGTTTTATTTTTAGCTACTAAAATTGAAGATGTTGAAATTTTGAAAGTACAATCAAACAAGGTTTGGAATGTATATTATGCTCTTGATGCTATAACGGCTAATAAGATGATATATAATAAGATTTATGACTTTATTTTAATTTACAGTAAGGCAAAGGAATACGGGGCATTTAACATTATAAAAAATTTAAAATTTAAAAGACCTGAAACACTTATTTTTATTTTAACACGGGAAAAGATTGAAGATGTCAAAAAGAAAGTTTCCGTTGATTTTGAAAAAATTTTAACAATACCGTATATGTTTTCGGAATTATTCCAAACGATTAACGATTCTCTTAAGTTATCGGAAAAGTCAGGTATTTTGTATTCACGCTTAATAGGTTCAAGTAGTATTATTCAAAATTTGAGACGGTTTATAAAAAAAGTTGCGCTTCAAGAATTTCCTGTAATGCTTTACGGTGAAAGCGGTTGCGGTAAAGATCTGGTTGCTAATTTAATTCATCAATATTCCGATTTCAGAGAAAAGCCGTTTGTTCCTGTCAATGTAAATACAATACCATCTAATCTTGCGGAAAGTACTTTATTTGGAACAGAAAAAGGTGCTTTTACAGATGCTGTAACCAAGGAAGGGATATTTCAACAAGCAAATGGCGGGACTGTTTTTTTAGATGAAATAGAAAGTATGGATATGAATATTCAGGCAAAATTTTTGCGTGTATTGGAAACAAAACAAATAAAAAAATTGGGCTCGGCAAAATCCGAGAGATGTAATTTCAGGCTCATTTCAGCTTCCAACAAATCATTAAAAAAAGCTGTAAAGAAAAAAGTATTCAGAGAAGATTTATATTATCGCTTAGACGTACTGCGATGTGTTATACCTCCATTGCGAAGGCATAAGGAAGATATTTTGCCAATATGCAAAAGGTATTTAAGCGAACATAATAAAGTCATTTCATCGTCTGCGATAGATAAATTAACAATACATTCATGGCCGGGTAATGTAAGAGAGCTTCAAAATTGTTTAGCCAGGGCTGTTTGCTATTCGGGAAAAGAAAATGAAATAAAACCAAAACATATTCGATTTTGATTTTAGAAATTTAAAAAAATCAGACGAGTATTAATTTAAGCAAATTAGTATGTCGTTATGTTTTATGTACAGCTATATTTTAGTTTGGGGGGAGCGGAAAAACAATTACCTCGTTTGTTTTATTAATTTTATCAAAGCTTACCGGCGGTAAGATTTGATTTTATGTAATGCAGAATAGAGGTAATTTTTTGGAGCGAGGGGGATGCACCCCCTTCAAATATTTTATAATTTTAAAAAAATTCGTATTCTTTGACGGCTATATTTTTACTGACAATTTTGTATATTGACATTTCCAGAATTGTTTTTTGTAATCCTGTTCCTAACGAGCGTAATTTTAAATCGGTTTCGGATAAAAGCGAAATAATTTTTTGTGTTTCATCAAGGCTCCAAAATTTGCCGGCTCTTTGATACTGTGCTATTGATTTTTTTCCGACAAAGCCAAGTCGTTTTAAATCCGTTTCGCTAAGAGGGTGGGAGGCGTTTGCCTGTGCGTTATGAAAATCTTGCAGTCGCCTAAAGCAATAACTTAAACCGGAGATGATTTGAATGGGCGAAGAATTTTTTGAAAGAAGAAGTTTGTTGAGTATATCAAAAGCGAGTTCGGCATCATTGCACGTAATTGTATCAAAGAGAGAAAAAGCTGTTTCTTCTTTGTTGTGTGCAAGCAGTCGTTCAATGTCATCTTCGGTAATTTCGGTGCCGCTTTTAAAAAAAAGTGCAAGGTGTGAGCAATAAGTTTTAAGGGCTTCTGTGTTGTTTTCGACAAGCTCTAAAATTCCTGATATAGCTTCTGCGGTTATAGAAATGTTTTCGTTTTTAAAAAAGTTTTTAATCCAGTTTTGTTTTTTGCTTTCAAACATTTCCCAGAAAATTTGCTTTTGTGTTTGGGGGATTATTTTTTCAATTCGCTTGTCTATTTTTATTTCATCTGAAACCATTATTAAAAATGAAGAGCTGTTATTCCCTGAAGCCCATGAATTAAGTGCGTCTATTTCTTCTTTCTTTTTTATAAGCTCACAGCCACGCAGAACAACAAGAGTTCCTGCTTCAAAAAGAGAGCCGCTTTGTAATGTGTTGATAACTTCAAAAACGCCGGTTTCGTGTGAGTAAAGAGTATGGCAATCAAGACTTCCCAAATCACGAATAAGTTTTTTTTTAAGTGAATTTATTTGAGTGTTTTTTTCGCCAAGTTCAGGGCCGGTAAACAGCCAGATGTTAGCACTCATTATTCGTCCTCTTCAAATTTATTATCAAATAAAAGCGAAATGGCTTCTACTGCCTCTGCTTCGTCTTCGCCATTAATTTGCAAGGTCAGCTCGGTGTTGTAGCTGGCTGTCATGGTCATAACTCCGATTACGGATTTTGCGTTATACTTTTTTTCATCACGCAGAATGGCAATATCAGATGAAAATTCATTTGCTTTTTGTGCAATCAATGTCGCCGGTCTTGCATGAATTCCCGCTCGATTTTGTACAATAATCTTTTTTTCAATCACCTTAAACTCCAAATATCTTTTTTAGTAATCTTCGTCTCCTGTATAATACGGAGCTCTTAAAGCATCACTTTCAATCCAGTTTATAACATTTTTATTAAATTCTTTAGCCGCAAAATATCCCATCTTTTTTAGTCTCTCGTTTTTTGCCGCCGTTTCCAGTATGATAGGAATATTCCTTCCGGGTTTTATCGGTATTTCCAAAAGAGGGATTTTCACACCAAGTATTTCCATCCACAGCTCTTCTGTGCCGAGTCGGTCGTAAATTTTATTTGAGTCCCATACTTCCAGTTTTGCAACTATGTGAATTCTTTTTGAATCCAGTACCGAGCTGACACCGTAGAGCTTTTGGATATTGATTATCCCCAATCCTCTGATTTCCATATGATGCCCGATTATTCTGTTTGCCCCCTGTCCGATTAAAGCTCTGTCTGCAGAAGCAAAAATTTCAACTACATCATCGGCAATGAGTTTATGTCCTCTTTCCACAAGCTCCAAGGCTGTTTCACTTTTACCGACACCGGAATCCCCGAGTATTAAAATACCCAATCCGTAAACTTCAACCAGAACACCGTGTAAGGTTGTTTTTGGAGAAAAGACGCTTACCAAGAGTCGCAAAAGTCTCATGGACAAGTCGGTTGAAGGTAAATCTGAAATCAATACAGGACACCCTTCGGCTTCACTTATTTCCAAAAACCACTCAGGCGGTTGTAATGAATGCGAAAAAATACAACAAGGTATTTCATACGAAAATATTCTTTTTATATTTGAAAAGTCTTCGTTTTCCGAAAGCCTTTTTATAAACGCATTTTCGCCTCTGCCAAAAAGCTGTATTCTCGAGTATGCAAAAGAGTCGAAAAAACCCGTTAATGCCAAACCCGGGCGATTGATATCCGGCGAGGAAATAATCCTTGAAAGCCCTTCATGACCTGACAGACATTTTAATGAAAGATCCAACTCCTCATTTAAGTCTACTTCCAGTAAATCAAGGACAGAAAAACTTTTGTTGTTTATATCATAAGTCATGAAGCGACCATTAAACCAAGACTAGCTAATAACTATCGACCTTGATTTTTTTCCTTTTCTTTTTTTATTTTTAAGTCAAGCATGTCCATCATTTTATTTACGCCTGCCTGAAAATCATAATTCTCGGTAGAAATATGTGCTATGTTTCCCCATTTGAAATTCACAGTGCATTCGTAGAAAAATTTTTTGTCTTCTTTTACCGTACACAGCACATCAGTAATGTATTCATCTGCATATTTTATTCTTGAAAATTTCTTTTCAATATACTCTTTCTGCTCATCGTCCATCGAAAATTTAACCGTTTGAATGTCCAAATTCATATAAACCTCCTTGAGTTTGACTTTCAATCTACAACTTACATTATAATATATTTTACTGCCTTTGTCGAGAGGAATTTTATAATAATTTTATTTGAATTTGGGCGCTGCGATTTGCCTTTCGGCAAACCGCCGGCGTGCTACAGACTACGGCTATCGCCTTCGACTAAAACTTTGGCTTACAACAGTTTTTTAAACTGTGGTAAGCCACAGTTTTATTTTAACACAGGTTTTTAAAAACCTGTGTTAATCTTTCGCATGCCTAGCGCGTGGGAACTTTAGTAATTTTATATTTTACAAAGTAAAATATAAAATAAAAGTTGATATTAAAAAATTGATATTAAAAAAATATACTGGATAAGTTTTTGTCTTTATGATATAATTTGATTAAAAAGTCAAGTTTTATAATAAGGTTGTGCAGATGAATAATGAAATTATTTTGATTGGAATGAGCCGTGTCGGTAAATCTTCCGTAGGTAAGCGTCTCGCAGAAAAACGTAAAATTCCTTTTTTTGATACAGATACATTATTGGAAAAAAAATATTTAAAACCAATAAAAGAAATTTATAAAGAATTCGGTGAGGCTCGTTTTCGTGAATTTGAATACGAAGTTTTTTCGGATATTTTAAAACATAATCAAAAAAAAATTATTGCAACAGGTGGGGGAATTGTCGAAAATTCAAAAAATTTATGTTTACTAAAACAAAATAAAAATGTTGTTTTTCTAAATGCCGATTGCGATTTTATTTTTACAAGAATATTGTCTGAAATTGATAAGAGGCAAGAGTCCCCCTCTTTTTTATCGCCTGCCGGCATTACCGAAATAGATACGATAAAATCAAATTTACAAGAGCTTTATAAAAGCCGGTTGCCGCTTTATAAAAGCGTTGCGAATACTATTATCACAGTCGATGATAAGACAATTGAAATGATATGCAGTGAAATTTTATATTAGGTTTTATATTTTTATATAAATTTTATTGTTTATTTTTTATTTTAAAAATTATTTCTTCCAGTTTTGAAACTGCGTAGTTACTTGCAATATATGTGTTTTTCCTTCTGCTGTCGGCAAATACATAGTCACCGTTTTCCAGTTTAATGTATTTTGCAGTGATAGTTTTATTATTTCCAAGCGATAGTGTTATTTTTTTTGTGTCAGGTGATTGAGGAAATGGAGCATAGTAAATTCCTATACATGTAAATATTTTTAACGCCTGTTCCATGTCTGTTATTTCTTTTTTGTATTTTTCATTACGAGGGTAGATGTTACTGTTGATGATAATTCCCTGCAAAGCATTTTTTGAAAATGTGTCTTTATATAACTGTAAATCTAACCAAAAATGTGTTGTTAATGTTAAAAATTTCGAGTAAATGTCTTTGACTTTATATATATTAGTTGTGTTTGTTTTAAAATAAATATTTGAGCCCAAAGTATCTTTTTTTCCAAAATACAGTTCTTTAATCAATTTATTGTTTTGGTCTTCAAGTCTTATCGTAGAAAAACTGTTTGATTCAAAACCATAATTTAAAAAACTGCTTTTGGACGATGATATTTTTGTTATTTCCATTTTTGTAATTAAAGCATTAAGTAAATTATTTATTATATCATCTTTTACTTCATATTCCCCGACTGCAGTTTCAAAAATAAAATAATTATTTTGTTTTTGAAAAGTTAAACTGTTAAGCATTCGGGAATTTGTCGTATCGGGTATTATTATTTGTATTTTATATACATCATTTTTTTTCTTTGGATTTAAAAGTGGAGATTTTAATTTCTCCATATTTGTGTTTTGTATTTTATATGTTAAAAAAATTGCAGTTAAAAGCAAAGCGGTAATTATTAATAAAAGTTTTGTTTTAGTGTGGATTTTGAACATTTTTTTGTTTCCTTTCTTTTATTTTAAGAATCAGTATAACTGATAAAATTACAGCAGGTATTAAAATAAAATTTAGTATTCTTGCATAAATTATAATTTTTGTATACTCATTTTTATTTTCAAAACTTTTAAACGGCATTATTGCAGTTTGTTTATTTTTGAGTTTTAGTAATTGGGTTTTATCCGAAAGCCATTCTACAATATTGACCATAAATGTTAAATTATAATCTGCGCCTGCATATTCTATGGCGGTGCTAATAAAGTATTCATCGCTCATTACAAAAATTTTTCCTCGCTTTTTACTTATTGCGGCGATTATGTTTTTTTCAGGTTTCAATCCGGCATAAGAATTATTATCAATTAAAAACGGGTCTGTATTAAAGTTTTCAATCATTTTTGTAGATTGGTTACTGGTGTGTATAATAGGTTTTAATGTTTTATCTATTGTGTTGTCTGTTATTAGAGAAGACGGCCAAAAAGTTTGTAAAGTCTTATATGCGGCAAATAAAGGTTGGTCTTTATCAATTTGCGGTCTGTTAATTCTTATCCAAAAAGGGTAGTTAATTATTTCTGAAGTTAATCCGTCTTTTGAATTCATTTGCAAATTAAAGTTAAAAATATCTAATAGTAAATCCCTGCCAATATAGAAACCATAAGACGCCAATAGCTCTATCAAATCATCTGACTTAGGCTCGGCAACCCAGTTTCCGTTTAGATCTATTTTCATGCCCGAAACAAAAAAACAAGCATTTCCGCTATTTTGTAAAAAGTTATTTATTTTTTGCAAAAGTGTTTTTGAAATATTTTCTGAGCCGATAACAATTAAAGGGTACTCAGTATTTAAACTGTTGATTTCATTTAGACTATCTTTTGTATTGGACGGTATCAATACAGGTATATAACCGGCATATTCCAAAAAAGGCAGTACATATTTATATTGAGTATTAAAAACTTCTTTTTGAGCTATTATGTAAACTTGTCTTTCAAGGGTTAGCCCTATGGAATCTTGTATTAAATTGGACATTGTATTTGCAATTGTGTATTCTAAATTATTTATTTCAAATACAAATGGGATTAATTTTGCTTCATCTTTATACTCAATCATCAATGAAGAATAAATATTTTCGATTATTTGTTTATCCCTTGTGCCGGTTTGTATTTGCTCGGGAATTAAGCCAAGTTTAATGATGGCATTTTCGGATAAATCTTCCGTTTCTACAATGTTAAAATTACAGTTTTCTTTTTTGGAATATTCGTTAAGAATAGCGTTAAGGTAATCCAGTTGAGGAAGTAATTTTATTGCATTTTTTGATTTAAACCATGTAATAGATGCACAATCATCTAAAGAATTAAATAATTCATTTGTATAATTTGAAATGCTGTATATTTTATTATTGCTCATATCTATTTTTTTGTTTAATTTTTCTGACAATAATATAAGCAATATTAAAATTAAAAAAACTAAAAAAAATTGTAATTTAAATTCTTTTTTCATCTTTTTTCCCTTTTTGATTTTAATATAAGGGCATTAAACTCAATGCCTAAAATTATTAATGCAAAATAAAAAATAAAATCTTTAATATTAAAAACTCCATGCGATGCTGTTTCAAAATGTACTTGAAATGAAATTAGCCTTATTGTATCGATTAAAACTTTCGGCAGGTTTAATGCTTTTGGAAGAATATGTATAAATGAAAAAAAAATGATAGTCAGCAATGAGAGTATAAAACATATGCCCCCGTGTATCGAAATACAGGAAACTGCAAGTGAGATTGAAATACAAGCAAGGCCGAAGAACAGTGTGTAAATATACGAAATAAAAAAAGACGGTAAATAAAAATATCCGATTCGGAATATGGAAATAGGAATAAGCATTGAGCATAGTAAGATAATTATAAAAACAATTGCGGGTGCCATAAATTTACCTATTATCAATGTGTACTCACTTGCAGGGAAATTAAATAATATTTTATCTGTTTCATATTTGTATTCATCGCTCCATCTGCCTACAGTTAATAGGGGGATTATTAATATAAACGCAAACGGTATGTTCATAAAGAAAAAATTTAAATCGGAAATATTTGCATTAAACCAAAAATTAAATCCGATAAAGGGGATTGCAAGTGTAAGATGAAATATTAAAAATGCAATATATAAAACCGGTGATTTCATCATTGCGTAAATTTCTTTTTTTGCTATTGCCTTAATTTGAATTATGTTATTCATTTTCTTTCCTGTTCCTTTTATCATTTAATTGTTTTAAATCAATATTTTTAAATATTCTAAATGCTGTTTCCAAAACATGCCCCTCTTTTTCTGTTTGTTTTAAATCTTTATTATTAAAATCGGATAATGAATTTTGAGATTGTTTTTGAATTATTTGATTTTTAATTTCATGTAATGTTCCTTGTACTATAATACTACCTTTGTCTAAAAGCAAATGTTTATTGCAAAGGTTTTCTGCTTGTAGAAGGTTATGAGTTGAAAACAAAATTGCAGAATCTTTTGATAACTTTAAAATATTTTTTTCAAATTCTTTTGTTTGTATTGAGTCAAGTCCTGAAGTTGGCTCGTCCAGTATTAAAAGTTTTGGTTTATGAATTATTGCCGCTGCTAATCCTACTCTTTGTTTAAATCCTTTTGAAAGTGTAGATATAAGTTTATGTTTTACTTTTTCTAATTGCCAAAAACAGCAAACCTCGTCAACTCTGCTTTTAGGCATATCCAGTTTATACATTTTTGCACAGAATAATAAAAAATCTTTAACTGACATATTATGATAAAGCGGATTTTTTTCATAAAGTACACCGATAGAGCCTTTGACATTTTCGCTTTGATGAATTATTGATAAATTGTTTATGTATGCATCGCCTGATGTCGGCTTCATATAAGTGCTTAAAATTTTTAATATGCTGCTTTTACCTGCACCGTTTAATCCTAAAAGGGATACAATTTGGCCGGATTTTACATTAAATGAAATGTCTTTACATCCGATGCTTTTTTCTGTGCCGTTGGTATAAATCTTAGTTATGTTTTTTACTTTTAACATATTACCTCAAATAAATTTTCCCAGTTTTTCGCGAATGAATTCGCTTTTTTCTTTTAATCCTATCATTCCTGTTTCCAAAACAAGAATATTTGGAGCTTGCGGGTCAAGATGTATTCTGCCGTCTGACTCTTTAATAAGTCGTAATAGTTTATCAATCGATATTTTTGCAACTTTTGCAAATTCAATTCTAACGCGTCCTGCTCTTTCTTTTAAGCTTGCAATGGAAAGCTCTTTACAGATTATTTTTATTTCCGCAAGTGCAAGCAGGCTTTCGACTTCTTCAGGAGGATTACCGAAGCGATCGCTTAGTTCGGATATTACATTGTCTAATTCGTGATTTGTTCTTACACCGGCAATTTTTTTGTATACTTCCATTTTTGTTTCTTGCACGGAAATATATTCATCAGGTATAAATCCGGTGTATTCTAATTCAATAATACTTTCCTGTTCAGGTATGTAATTGTTATTCTCTAATTTTTGAACAGCTTCTTCAAGTAAGTGTAAATATAAATCAAAGCCGACAGAGTATATATTACCAGACTGCTCTTTACCCAAAAGATTTCCGGCACCTCGTATTTCCATATCCTTCATTGCTATTTTAAATCCTGACCCCAGCTCGGTAAAATCAGAAATTGTTTGTAATCTTTTCATTGCTATTTCAGATAATGCTTTTTCTTTTGGATAAAACAAATAAGCAAAGGCTTTTTGATTTGACCTTCCAACTCTTCCGCGTAATTGATAAAGCTGTGAAACACCGTACATATCTGCTCTGTCAATAATAATGGTGTTTGCATTTGGAATATCGATACCGTTTTCGATTATGGTTGTTGAAATAAGAACATGGAAACCGCCTAAATTAAACCTGTGAAAAATATCTTCAAGCTCATCTGCGGGCATTCTGCCATGTGCAATACTAAACAGTATTTCCGGTAAGAGCTTTCTAAGCATAAATAAAGTATCCTCAAGAGTGTCAACCCTATTATGCAAATAAAAAATTTGTCCACCCCTCTCAACTTCATATCGTATTGCTTTAGCGATTAAATCCAAATTGAATTCACTTATATGAGTTTCCACAGGTCGCCGGTTTTGTGGCGGTGTAGTAATTACACTCATGTTGCGAATTTTTAATAATGACATATGAAGTGTTCGCGGAATAGGGGTTGCACTCATTGAAAGACAGTCAACATTTGCCTTCATCTGTTTTAGTCGCTCTTTATCTTTTACCCCGAACCGTTGCTCTTCATCAATAATCATTAACCCTAAGTCTTTGAATTTTACATCTTTTTGAATTATACGGTGAGTACCGATGAGTATATCAACTTTTCCGATTTCCAAATTTTTTAAAGTTTCTTTTTGTTTTGCTTTGGATACAAATCTTGACAGCTTGTTTACTTTAACCGGAAATTTTTTAAATCTTCGCGATAGTGTTTCATAATGTTGCTCTGCTAAAATTGTAGTCGGTGCAAGAAAAGCTACCTGTTTACCTGCCATGACTGCTTTAAATGCCGCCCGCATTGACACTTCGGTTTTACCGTAACCGACATCACCGCAGATTAGCCTGTCCATCGGCTCCTTTTTTTGCATATCCTCTTTTACTTCTGCAATACATGTCAGCTGGTCTCTTGTTTCTTCGTACGGAAAAGCTGCTTCAAATGCCAACTGCCATTCATCATCGGGAGGAAAAACAAAACCTTTGGCTGCCTTTCGTTTTGAATATAGCTCCAACAGTTTTTCCGCAATATCTTCGACAGATTTTTTAACCTTGCTTTTTCTGTTTTCCCATGCTTTAGAGCCAATTGTGTCAAGGCGTGGTGCTTCTCCTTCATTCCCGATATATCTTTGTACAAGGTCAGCCTGCTCAATGGGTATGAAGATAGTTTCATCATTTGCATATAAAAGATTGATATAATCACGCTCATTTCCCATAGCCTCAACTCGCTCAATACCCTTAAACCGTCCGATGCCGTAATTGATATGTACGACATAATCACCCGGGTTTAATTCAATAAAAGCATCGATGACGGAACTCTTTGCATGTTTTACTGATTTTGGTATTCGTCTGCGCCTGCCGAAGATTTCATTTTCGTGTATTACTAAAAGTTTTAGCTTCGGTACGCCGAAACCCGATGAAAGATTAAACGGTAAAATTTCCAAATCAAAATCCTGCAAAACCGAGTTTATTCTTGCAGATTGATTTTCGCTTTCCGCAAAAATATATATCTTCCAATTATCTTTTTGTAATGCTGTTAATTCTTCTTTTAGATAAACTATATTTCCAAAAAAACTTCTTGCAACTTCAAAACTAAAATTAATTTTATTTTCCGGATTGGTATTTGTTTTATCCGCTGTTGCCTGACTGAATGTTTTCAGGAAAATAGATTGTCTGAATTTTTCGGAAAGTTCTGAAAATTTAAAAATAAGCCTTTCCGGTTTTGGAAATTCTGCAAGTAATGTTTTTCTTTTTTCGTTTTCGTCTAAAGCCGTTTTGGCTTTTTTATATAAACCGGTATATTCCCGCAATAATGTTTCATCGGCATTTTTTAATCTTTCATAGTTTGTATAAATTATAATATCATTTTTATCGAGATAGTCAATAATAGAAAATTCTTTTTGAAAACAAATAGGATAAAATATTTCTTCGCCTTCAAATTCGCCAAATTGTTCTAAAGTATCAATTAGCTTAAATGAATTTTCCGTAAACTCATTATATTGATTTAAATTTTCACGAAGTGTTTCAATTCGTTCTTTATCCCATATAACTTCTTTTGCAGGCGGAATTAAAATTGCATTTAAATTATTGTTTTGGTTTTTATAATTCATTGAGCTTTGAGAAAACATATTGAATAGTTTTATCTTTTCAATTTTGTCGAAGTCCAGTTGAATTCTAAAAGCATTCTCTTTTGAAGACTCAGCCGCAGGACATATATCCAAAACATCACCTCGTACGGCAAACTCACCCCGCATGGTTACACGTGGCACTCGCATGTATCCTATTTTGGCAAGTTTTTCCGACACTTCTGTTAACTTTATTTCATCGCCGAGTGCAAAATTACAGGAAAGCTCTTTAACATAATTTGGTTTGGGCACCGGAGTTAAAAAAGCGCGCTCTGACATTACCAAAATTGAATGCTCATTTTTTGTCAGTGCAATATTACAAAGAGTTTTGGCTCTTTCGGAAAAAACAGATGCATTTTTTTGAATTGGTCGATATGCCAAACTTCCCCACCACGGTAAAACCGATGCGGTATATCCTGCTGTTTCTATATCCGCAAGCGTTGTGTTAGTATCATTTTCGGTTGGCACGACAATTAGAACTTTCCCTTTAACGGTTTTCATCAATTCATGCAAGAAAAAACTAAAAGCTCCGCCTTCCAATCCGTAAACACTATACGGAAAGTTGCATTGAGCTATATTTTTTTTTGCCGTTATCATTTCATTGTAGCCGGAAAAAATATTCTGTAAATCTTTTAATGCCATAACCTGACTATATTATATTAAAACAAAAAAAAAGTCTATAAAAACAATGGTTAAGTTTATTTCATTTTTGAAGTCGTATAATTTTTTTTACCTGACGTACCTTTCGACTGCCTTAAATCTTTCTGCCTATATTTATGGATAAAAAATTGTCTTGTTATCATTTTAGTTAGTTTTAAGTTTAAAAACTTGTAGACTTTTCTAAAGATAAGGAGGAAGTCGGAGAAAAGTCGTGACATCGGTATTCTTCAAAATCAGGTTAAGCGATATGATTTATATGTTAGGATTTTATAAAAAATAACTACGCTTTTTAATTCGTGGTTTAATGCAGAAAACCGGCATGATTAACTGTTTCGTTAATCTGAAGTGGCGACCGCAATCTACACTTTTGTTCGATTATTTTAAAAAGAAGAGGTGGTTGGAATGAAATGGAAAACACCGATTTTGTTAAACAGTAGAGAGCAAAAGGTTATGCGGCCGCTTTTTGGTATATTTTAAGAAGAAATTGCAAAACTCGTCCGGCTTTTGTAATTTCCTCAGTAATAATTTTTTTTGATTTTAAAAATAGGTTGTAAAAAAATACAAATTACGGTACTATGTTTTTATGAAACTTATAATTGATATTGGAAACACAAATATTTTGTTGGCGGTTTTTGAGGATACGAAAGGTTATCCGAGTGCGAAGATAATGCAGAGGCTTTATACTCATGTTTTTAGAACTGATGATGAGTATGTTGTTGTCATTAAGTCTATGTTTGAACATACGGAAGTTGATATTGAAAAAATTGATTACTGTTTAATTTCTTCGGTTGTGCCAAAGTTGACGGCTGTTATAGCGAGGGCAATTCATAAGTTGCTGGAAAAAAAGCCGACTGTTCTTTCACCTGCTTTGTATAATCGTTTGCCTGTTGCAATTCCGCAAAGTGCTGTTCATGAAATAGGTACTGATATTCTTGCCAATGCTGTTTCGGCTTATTCGCGGTATAAATCCGCCTGTATTGCGGTTGACTTTGGGACGGCGTTGACTTTTGTTGCCGTTGATGAAGATGCAAAAATTCAAGGGGTTGCAATTGCACCCGGAATGATGACTGCGGTCAATTCACTTTTTACCAATACGGCTCAGTTGCCGTCAGTACCCTTGGAAGTACCTGAATCTGCAATGGGGAAGAATACCGTAACTGCCATTCAAAGCGGGATTGTTTTAGGTTACGCAGGTTTAGTTGATTCTGTTTTGGGTAATATGAAAAAAGAAATGGGTGTTGACTGCCCGTGTATTGCAACAGGCGGTCTTTCAGAAGTTTTGGGAAAACGAGGCGATTTGTTTACCGAAGTTGATATTGGTCTTACAGTAACGGGATTGGCAATTATTGCAGAGTCTTTACAGTAAAGGAGACTCTTGCAAAAGTCGGCGAAGAAGCTTCTTGAAATAACACAAAATACTGCATAACATTATATAAAGGCATGTTTTGTGTTATACCCTGTTAAGTGCTTGTGTTAAGTATTCTGCGGCTATTTTGTTTTCAGGCTCTTTTTCTGCAACATATTGAAATAGTCTGATAGCGTCATCTCTTTTTTTTGCGCGCAGACATAAAATTCCTTCTATTATCATTGAGTCGTTTTTTTCGCCAAATGTTTTTCTGGCGGCTTGGAGTAGGTTAATGGCAGGTGTAATTTGTCCCATTTTGTCAAGACAATAAACCAATCCATGCAATAAAACTTTTTCTTCCGGTTTTTGTCGGAGCATCTTTCTGTATAAAATAGCCGCTTTTCTGAAGTCGCCTGATTTGCGGTATGCTACTGCAATATCCAAGTCTAAGTTCTTCTTGGCTTGTACGGCAATTGTTTCAAGTTGCTTACATAAATCCTGCCACCTGTTTGTTGTTTTTAAGAATTCCGCAAAGTCCATTCTGATGCTTAGATTATCTGTCCAGTTAGAAAGATAGTTATTATATGTTTTATATAATTCATCATATTCGGTTAATGCTTCATAACATGCTATCAAACCTATATTTGCTTCTTCATCATTTTGGTTTATGTTAATTGTTTTTTTGTACCAATTGACTGCCAGCTCAGGCATGCCTAATTTAATATAGCAAATCCCGATAGCATTGTAAATAAGATAATTTGCGGCGTGCTCTTCCGTTTTTACAAAAGCCTGCAGATGAGGAAGCACTTCTTCGGCAGGATTGTCTATATGTGCCGCTGTGATGACTTTATAATAGTATAGGTCTTTAGGCTCACAGCAATTCGCTTTTTCGGCTGTAACGATTGCTTTTTGTAATGAATCCCACATAAATTTTTCTTGAAGTAAATCGAATACGGCGTAATATATGTGGCGGTTTGCAGGCTCTATTTCCAGTGCTCTGTTATAATGATTCAGTGCTAAATCTGTCTTCCCTATTTTTTTTTGTGCTTCCGCAAGTAAAAGATGTATTTCAACAGTTGAGCCAAAAGCTTTTGTATACAGCCTTCCTGCTTCTATCGCTCTTGCCCATTCACCGTTTTTAATATGCTGGCGGACAACCCCCATTGCAAGAAATTGCTCGGATAGGCTTTTGTCTTCAATTTGGAAGCCGACTTTGGCAAGTTTTTCTATAGCACCTTGCATATCTCCCATTTCCAGCATCATTGCGGCAGGATACCATTGGAGGGCAGGATCATCCGGTGCGAAAGAAATGGCCGCATTGTATTGACTCAATGCTTCCGGTATTGCCTTCATGCTGCGTAATATATGAGCCAAGTAGAGTCGAGGTACTACACCGTCAACTCCGTTGTTTATGGCAAATGTAAGCATCTGTCTTGCTATTTCAAAATTGCCGGCTTTGAATAAATGTATAGATTCAACAAACAGGGCATTCATATATCCGTTATTCAGTCGTTTATTATCGGGGTCAATTTTCAATGCTTTTTCAAATATTTCTCTTGCCTGTTTTGATTGTTTGCCTTTTAAATAAGACATACCCAACATAGACATAGCTTCAATATTGTTGGGTCTAATTCTAAGGCTCTTTTCAAATGTTGCGGCGGCTTTGGTATAATCTTCATTTGCCAAATATGCTCTGCCTAAGAAAAACCAGCCGGCAGGATCATCGGCACATCTTGACACATAAGCCTTACCAAAGACAATTGCTCTAACAGGTTGCTTTGCGGCGTTCCAAGCTCTCGATAAATAAAGATAAATTTCAGGATGCTTTTCTCCACCGGACGAAATAGGAGTTGATTGTACTTCGGCAAAACCGGCTGCAACTAAGTCCTCAAGAATTCTTATTGCCGTTTTATAATCCCGCCGTTTGCCGGCTTTTATTGCTTCATAAATTGATTCTTTTATTGAGGACTTAGTCATAATTTATTTTTCTCCTGCTTGAACTAAAGTAACTGCCGAAGTTGTAACAATATCTTCAACCGAGCAACCCCGTGAAAGGTCAGAAAGTGGTTTTGCGAAACCTTGCAAGAAAGGCCCTAACGCTTCTGCGCCTGCAATTCGCTGAACCAGCTTATATCCGATATTACCTGCACCGAGGTCGGGGAAAATAATTGTGTTTGCTTTGCCTTTAACAGGGGAATCCGGAGCTTTCTTTTGCATTACTGACGGAACAATTGCCGTATCCAGTTGAAGCTCTCCGTCAAAAGCGAAGTCGGGATTTTTATCTGAAAGCAATTTTACAGCTTCGCGCACCCGCAAAATATTTTCATCTTTATCACCGCCGGAACCCTTTGTCGAAAAAGACAAAAAAGCTACAACGGGCTGTGCACCGACAAAAGTTCTAAAACTGTCTGCGGCGGATATGGCAATATCTGCAAGCTGTGATGATGTTGGTGTAGGCACTACTGCGCAATCCGAAAAAATTAAAATACCGTCTTCGCCGAAATCAGGATTTTTTGTTTCCATTAAAAAACAAGAGGAAGCCGTTTTTATATCTGCCTTTGTACCTACAACTTTAAGTCCTGCACGCAGTACATCTGCGGTTGTATTGAACGCACCTGCAACCATTGCATCGGCATCTCCTGTGGAAAGCATCATTGCCCCAAATCCCAACTGAGACATCATCGCTTTTTTTGCTTCTTCCAAAATCATACCTTTTGCTTTTCGCTTTTCATAATACGCTTGTGCATAAGTATCAAGTTTATCCGATGTTGCAGGATCAATTACGGTAACACCTTCAAGAGAAACACCGGCGGTTTTTGCTGTTTCTTCAACCTTTGCAACTTCTCCGATTAAAATAACTTTTCCTGCAATTTTATCGTCAGCAATTATTCTAGCCGCCATAACTGTTCGCTGCTCATATCCTTCCGGCAAAACCAATGTATTTCCCAAAGCCTTTGCCTTTTCTTTCATTTTTTCACTAAAAGACATTTATACCCTCCAAAAAAATATAAGCAATTGTACACGCTTTTCTTACTTTCTTCAAGTGTAAAAAAATATTTTTTTAATTGTGCAAAGGGGCGGTCTTAACGCCCCTTTCCTTCCAACCCTCGCCCTCACATAATATTTTAGTCTTTTCAGCATAATCTAAGCGGAAGTCTCATGCGAGCCTTCCTTAATCTTAAATATATAACCGACTAAAATATAGATATCGGGCTCAACTTCAGGTTAAGAGTTCTGCTTTTTATGTTGGGTATACTTTTTTTTTCACTCATATTGGGGTATAAGGTTAATTGACTTTTTCCTTTGCTTTAATCTATAATAAACTACTATGTTTAGCGGACTAATTTTAGCATTTCAATTTTTGACAAGAATTCCAATTCCGATTACGGTTAATTTTGATGAAAAAAATTTGTGCAAATCTTTTTATTTTTTTCCGTTTGTCGGTGCCGTAATTGGAGCATTAACAGCATTGCCTCTTTTTTTACTGACTACGAGAGTTGAACTTGCAGCTTTGTTTGCAGTATTGGTGCATGTATTTCTTACAGGCGGTTTACATATAGACGGACTTTGTGATGTAGCAGACGGATTTTTTTCATCTCGTGAAAAAAGGCGCATTCTTGAAATTATGAAAGACCCTAACGCCGGAACCTTCGGCGTAATCGCAATTGTGCTTAGCCTGCTTTTTAGATTTGTTCTTTTTAAAGCAATTTACCATCAGCCGTTTTTATTGGTGCTTTCTTGCCTTTCTTCCCGACTTGTTACACTTCCCGTTATTGCTTTTTCAAAACCGGTAAGAAAAAACGGGTTAGGCGAATTATTCCATCGCTCCATTTCAAAAGCATCGTTTATAATTTGGTTTTCTCTTATTCCGTTATTGATATTTATAGATGCTAAACTACTAGTTATACCTTGTGCCGATATGCTTTTATGTTTATTCGTATTATTTCTTGCACATAAAAAAATCGGCGGAACCACGGGTGATGTAAATGGAGCGATAATAGAAACGGTCGAAATTTTGAACTTGCTTATATTTGCTTTTATTTAAATTCACTTATGATTTTAATTCGCTTTTCTATTGCCGTTATAAATTCTCAATCTTAAAGTTTTATTTTTAATTTAGGTATATGTTTTAAATATATCTAACTAAAGATTGTTTTTTACTGCACCAAAAACCTTTTGGATTATCGCAGAGGCATAATCAAACGGATCTTTTCGTATTTTGCCTTCTTCTTCTCCAACCTTATAAAAGAGTCCGTCTAAAGCCTTACCGGTTGCGAATTCTGCAAGGTCAGCTGTAATAGGAGGCATAGGCTCTTCCTGTCCCATTATTGAAGCTGTTTTATTTGCCAAAGCCCCTGCGATATTATATGCCTTTACTAATTTAGTCCATGCTGCATTTGCAGAAACTCCCATTACCAGCGGTTTGGATAAAGATGCTTGCATCTTAGGTGCAAAAAGATTTACCAGTTTTGTATAAGTTTTATTCTTTAAATAAGTTGTAGCGGCTCTGTTATCACCATATACAATTTCAATACCGTCTTTTATGGTCATTTCACGAATTGCATCGGCAAAAATAGGTACAACTTCCTTTGCGGCGTTTTCCGCACTTCTGTTGATTCTTAAAATAACATCATCAACCATTTTTTGTCCAAACGGTATTTTATCAATATTATCTATAATAATATCCGCTTCAGGCGGAAGGAAAATTTTTAAGAGCGTATTCCCAAAATATCCGTTTTCTGCGCCTAATTGTGAAGAAGCACTTTTTGCACCTACATTTAAAGCCTTCTTAAGAGCCTGAATAGCTTCATCGTTGGAAAATGCTTTTTGCGAGCCGTCCAGAGTTCCAAGTAATGCGTTTAATGTTTCGCAAGATGAAAACATTAACATCGAAAACAGTATACTTAAAATTAAAAATTTAGATTTTTTCATGATTTAAGCATAACATAAAACAATAAAAAAACCAAGTGTTCTATCTATATAAATTTTTGCTCGCTACTTGAATAGAATTATTTTTTTTAGTACTATTAAGTAGAGAATAATATTATTTACAACAACAGGAGGATGTAATGAATAAAATAATTGAATGTGTACCTAATTTTAGTACAGGGCGCGACCCTGAAATTCTAGAAAAAATTATTGAGTCTTTTAGAGGTAAGTCGGATGTAAAACTTCTTGACTACGAATCAGATAAAGACCATAACCGCTCGGTTGTAACAGTAATCGGTGAGCCTGAAGCATTAAAGAAAAGTGTGATAGAAGCGGTTAAAACAGCTTCCGAGTTGATTGATTTGAGAAAACACGAAGGTGCTCACCCCAGAATGGGGGCTACCGATGTTGTGCCTTTTATTCCTATAAAGAATGCAACAATGGAAGAATGTATTGCTCTTTCAAAAGAAGTTGCAGCAGAAATTTCAGAAAAATTGAAAATTCCTACATTCCTTTATGAAAAGTCTGCAAGTAATCCGGATAGAACAAATTTGGCAAAGGTCAGAAAGGGGCAGTTTGAAGGTATGGCAGAAAAAATCAAGCAACCTGAATGGAAACCAGATTTTGGCGGAACTGATATTCACCCGTCTGCAGGCGTTACGGCTGTTGGTGCCAGAATGCCGCTGGTTGCTTTTAATGTCAACCTTGATACATCTGATTTCAGCATTGCCGATAAAATTGCAAAAACAGTACGCTTTTTAGGCGGTGGTTTAAGGTTTGTAAAGGCAATGGGTGTTGACTTAAAGGAGCGTGGCATTGTACAGGTTTCAATGAATATGACAGACTTTACAAAAACCTCGCTTTATCAATCTTATGAAATGATTAAGATTGAAGCAAAAAGATACGGTGTTAATATTGTTGGAACTGAAATTGTAGGTTTAACTCCAATGGAAGCATTATTGGATGTTGCTTCATATTATTTGCAAGTTGAGGATTTCAAAGTAAATCAGGTTATTGAAGCCAGGCTTTTAGAGTCTTAAGGTTGATGATCTTACCGTTTTTACGGTTGGGAAGGGTGAATGAATTTATTTTTATCAGATTGTATTTTTACGGCAGGGGAAACTCATAAAGAGCCTATTTCGGGATTTGTTTTGGAAAATGCCGGTAGGGTTGTGTTGGTAGAGAAGGGCGATCCGCCAAAGCATTTTCAGAATTTTGCAGATAATATTATTGATGCAAAAGGCAAGATGATTATACCCGGCTTTATAGATTCACATACACATTTGGTTCATGGCGGTTCGCGTGAAAATGAGCTTTCAATGAAACTTGCCGGTAAGTCATATATGGAAATACACAAAGTAGGCGGTATCTTAAGTACGGTTCGCTCTACCCGCGAAGCCGATGAAGAAGAGCTTGAAAGCAAAGCTAGAAAGAGTTTGAACACAATGCTCAAGCACGGTACAACAACGGTTGAATCAAAAAGCGGTTATGGCTTAGATCTTGAAACAGAGCTTAAATGTTTGAGGGTAAGCGAAAAACTTAATAAGTCTCAACCGATTGATATTGTACATACATACATGGGGGCTCATTCAACGCCGCCTGAGTTCGCAGGTAATACTGACGGCTATATTGATTATATGATAAAGACTGTGATGCCTAAAATAAAAGAGCAGGGTATAGCTGAGTTTGTAGATGCTTTTTGTGAAGATAAAATTTTTTCGGTTGAGCAAACAGAAAAAGTATTACAAGCCGCAAAAGATCTGGGTTATCGGGTGAAATTACACGCTGATGAAATTGTTCCTTTTCAAGGAGCAGAGCTTGCCGCAAAAATGCAGGCTATTTCAGCAGAGCATTTAATGGCAATATCAGATGAAGGAATAAAAGCAATTGCAAAAAGCGGTACTGTTGCTGTATTATTGCCGGCAACTTCATTTTTCTTAATGTCAAAGATATATGCACCTGCTTTGAAAATGATTGAAGAGGGGGTACGCATTGCAATTGCCACCGACTTTAATCCCGGCTCATCTCCTACGGAAAATATTCAAATGGCTATGTGGATTGCATGTTATAAAATGAAGCTTCCTCCAATGGAAATAATCAAGGCTGTAACAATAAATGCGGCTCATGCTATCGGGCGTGAAGATACAATCGGAAGTTTGGAAAAGGGCAAGCAAGCTGATATTTTGGTTGTTGATTCTCCAAGTCTTGACCATTTTATTTATCATTTTGGCGTAAACAGTGTCGAGCAGGTTTGGAAAAGAGGTATTCAAGTTTATAAAGCTCAGCAGCTAAATTCAGAATACCGGACTTAAAAGCAATTTAGTTTAACCTGATTTTAAGACCACCGTCTATCCTTTTGTCCGATTGTTTTTTTTAAGTAAAGGTGACTTTTTAATAAAGACACCGATTATGTTTTATAAGCAAAGGGCAAAAGATTATGCGGTGGTCGTGGGGTGCTTGCAAGGCATAGCCTTGCAAAATTTTTTAATTTATTTGAATGTTATGGTGATTTTTTCGATGTCTTTTTTATGTTTTAGTTTTAAGTATAGGGTTGATGTTGTTGCATTGTAAACATATCCCGATGAGTTGTAGATTTCAAATCGCGGGTCAGTGCGAAAGTCAAGGTTGTGAATTTCGATTTTTTTGAAAGGTCTGATGTTTCTGATAATCATGTAATGAATGCCTTCTTCAACCAGTTTGACATTAAAGCTGAGTTTGTACTTTGTGCTTTCAAGGATTTCTATTTTTTCTGCAGATGTCCACGCCCATATTCCGTGCTCGGCGGCCAGTGCAAGGGATTGTGCGTGTGGGTACCAGTTGTTTTTTGTTATTACATGAGGATATAATTCCTCCGGCGAGAGGATTATATCATCGTTAATCATTATTCCTCTGTTTTGCGTATCATCTCCGGTTATGCGGAACTTCGCCGGTAAACTTGCCGATTCACCTGAGAATGCCAGAAGTGATGTGTAAATTTTGCGTGCTACTTCTGACCATGGCGGAGAGCTTTTTCCGAATTCGCATAAAATTTCAGATGCTTTTAATGTCAGCATTGTATCCACTGTTTTGCCGTCTTCGCTTAAGTATACTCCGTTATCGATGATAACAAGGGCTTCTCGGATTTTGCGACTACAGGTATCGGTTAGTTTTTCCAAAAAATTTTCTTTTTGCGGGAAGTATAGTTTATATTGCATGTACGCTTCCAGAATTCCCAAAGATTGCGCTACGGTGAGTTTTGAAACTTCGTTTTCCGCAATGACAGTTTTTAAGTCTGAGATTAGCATTTCGCTGTTTCTGTCAATCAGGTATTGAATTAAATCGGGGAATTCAAATACTGCAATGTTTTTTTCCGAAATCATTTTAGAAATTGAGCTGCGGTTGTTTTTTTCTATTTCCAACAGTTTTGAATAATTATTAATGATGTTTCCGTAAAAGGTGCAACTCCGGCATGTTCTTATTGTGCGCGGTAATGTATTTGCCTTTACTCTGTTTTTTGCAGTTAAGTACATATTTCTTAATCCCATTTCCGCAAGATATGCCGTCAATGTATTTTCGTTGTATTTCTTTAAATCGATTGTGCTGTTAAAGGAATGTAATGCCGCAATGGAAAATTTTTCTTTCGCCTGATTGTAGGCTGTTTGGTCGCTGCCCGGCATTTCGGCAATGTCGTGTAAATCAAGCCCTTTTGTTAAAACAAATGTTCTGTATCGACCGCTCGGCTCAGATTGTGTCAAAGTTATGCGGGGCTGCTCTTCGTTAAAGTCGATTACGCCGATTTTATTAAATCCAAAATTACCTAAAAATTCAAAATAATCCGTGCCGTATTTTATAAAGCTCTTCTCTTCTTTTCTGACAAATTGAGCCGTTTGCGTGATTTTCCACGGCATTTTTACAGCCGTTATGTTATTTGGAAAGGTTGCTCTGATGTGAGTTGTGTCAACATCACCGCGTGTTTCGGAGCTAAAGGTTAATTTTACGGAATTGGAACAGTGTATTGTAAATTTATCTTTTGTATTACTGTAAGAAACTACTTTTAACGGGGTTTCGTTATTGTCAATTATCGCAGTTATCGGGTTTTGTTTGTTGGCATAAAAATTTATACCGTTTGAAACTATGTGTATCGGCAATAAAGGCTTTTTAGTTGCTGAATTTTCAGTTTCATAATATCCTGCAACGGACATTGTTCCAATTGAAAAAGAAAAAGTCTTTCCTTTTGTAAACTGTAACATAAAAATGCCGACAATAACAAGGATATAGATAATTATCTGTGTAATTATTTTACTTGTAATATGTTTCATAAGTATTGAAATGATTATACAGAAAAACCTAAAAAAAAGCAATACCTGTAATTTAAGGAGGGGAAATTGTGAAATCAAGCAAATTTAATTTAAAATTAATAGTCTTTTTATCCGGTATGTTTTTGCTGATTGCGTGTAAAACCACCGGCGAATCGGCTAAATCTCAAATCGTAAAGCAACCTGTTGTTGAAAAACAAACGAAGCCGGCACAAAAAAAGAAAATTGTCTCTAAAAAGCCTGCTAAAAAAGCTCCGGCAAAAAAAATTGTGGCTAAAAAACCTGTTAAAAAAACTGTTAAGAAATCACAAAAATCCGGCGGTAAAGACAGTGCAAAAGTAGCATTCGTAAAAGAACTTGAGGGATTGCTTAAAAAGCAAAAATATGAAGAAGCACTTGCTCTATTTGAAAAGCTGCCTAAAGAGCTTGAACATTCGGTTGATATTCAAAACCTTCAGTTATCCATTATGATTTCTGCAGGAAAGGTCAGTGAAGCCAAAGAATTGGCTTATAAGTTGGAGGGTGCATACCCAAACAACTCCGATATTTTATACTCGCAAGCTGTTTTGGCTGATATAGACGGAGATGCAAAACAAAAAAAACTTATTTTGGGCAAAATATTAAAACTAAATCCAAACGACACAACCGTCTTAACCGAAATGGGTGTCGATGCTTATAGAGCCAAAAACTACATCGGTGCGAAAAAAAGTTTTATCAAGGCATTAAAGATTAACCCTAAATTATCTGATGCACGCATCGGACTTGCACAGGTAAATTATATGCAGGGTAACTTTGAAGATTCCGAAAAGGACCTGGATATAATATTAAAGCAAGAGCCTAATAACAGTGTCGCATTGGCAGAGAGAGCAAGAGTAAAATTTGAAGTCAGAAAAGTTTTACCTGCCATTAAGGATATAGAAAAAGCCGTTAAAATAGACCCGAATATTCCAAGCTATTGGATGGACATGGGGCTTTATTATACAAAAGCGGGAAAACCTAAGCAGGCATTAACGGCATATTCAAAAGTAATCAAGATGGAACCCGATAACTACATTGCGTATATTTACAGAGCCGGTCTATATCATCAGATGGAAAAAAACGAAAATGCTATTAGTGATTATAAAATGATACAAAAACTGTATCCTCAGTACTACTATGCCTCTGAAGGCTTGGGAGCTCTTTTGTTTGAAAAAGAAGACTGGCAGGGTGCAAGGCTTGCTTTCATTGAAGCTTTGGAGCATGCTCCTGATAATGTATATTATGCTTTGATGATAACTGTTTGTTATTATCAGCAAAATGAAGTTTCAAAAGCAAGAAATTTTATGAAAGAATATTTACGCTATATTGATAGAAGTAAAAACGAGCTTGATTACTATGTTGCAAGATTATTTGTAGATGCCGTAGGTGATGAAGAAGTAAAAACTCGAATAGAAAAGTCTAAAGACATAACCAAAAAATACAGAATGAAATTCTATCTTGCAAAATTTTATGAGCTTGTGATAAAATCATCGAAGTTATGCGAGTATTTTTATTTAGAGGTAAGTGATTGCCGGCATCCCGGCTTTTTTGAATACAATATTGTAGAAAATGAATTAAAAAAACGCAACATTACAGCAAAGTCAAAATAAACCAAGCATTAAATGTTGAGTTACATTCTAAAATCAATTTAAGTTATGAGCTTACAAAAAATATTTTGTAAGCTCATAAACTGTAGAAAGATTCAGTGCTTATAAAAGCTGACTTGATTTTTAAGGCACATTAAAATTGAAGAGGGGTTAAAATGGAACAACCTATAAAAAGAATTTCTTTAGGCGAAAAAGAAATAATATTGCTCGGAACTGCTCATATTTCCCAAGCAAGTATGGAAGCAGTCGAAGAAAAAATAAGGGAAGAAAAGCCTGACTGCGTCTGTGTTGAATTAGACGATGCACGCTACCAATCTCTAACCAATGCAAACAGCTGGGAAACCCTTGATATATCAAAGGTCATTAAAGAAAAGAAAGGCTTTTTATTATTGGCAAACCTTGTACTGTCATCATTTCAAAAAAAACTTGGAACACAAATTGGTGTTCAACCCGGAGAAGAAATGAAAGCCGCAATTACTGTTGCCGATGAATTAAACATACCAACCAAAATGGTTGACAGACCAATTCACATAACCCTGAGGCGGGCATGGGGAAAAACCAATTTCTGGGGAAAATCAAAAATACTTGCAAGCCTTCTCTCCAGCGCCTTCACAACAGAAAAACTTGAAGAAAAAGAAATAGAAGAGCTAAAAAACGAAAGTGCAATGGACAATATGATGAAAGAGCTTGCAGATTACATGCCCGCAATAAAAACTGTCTTAATAGACGAAAGAGACCGCTGGCTTGCTACCAACATCAAAAAAGCCGAAGGTCGTAAAATACTTGCAGTCTTGGGTGCCGGACACTTACCCGGAACCGAAAAACACATACACGCATTGGAAAACAAAACCGCAACCGAAGACTTATCCGAAATTGGCTCAATACCTCCAAAATCACTTTTCAGCAAAATTGCGGGCTACTTATTGCCTGCATTGATAATCGGTTTAATTGTCGCAGGCTTTTTCCTTGGAGACGGTACAAAATCGTGGAGCGGTCTATTAACTTGGCTAATTTGGAACGGCGGTCTTGCCGCACTCGGTACACTCCTTGCAGGCGGCCACATCCTTGCCATAATAACCGGCTTTGTTTGCGCACCTGTAGCGACTATAAACCCGTTCATCGGCATCGGACTTTTTACAGCCTTAGTTCAAGCGTGGATACGAAAACCAAAGGTTCGCGACATGATGAAGCTTACCGATGATGTTACCTCTTTCAAAGGTTGGTACAAAAATCGCATCGCACGCGTCCTACTGGTCTTTTTTCTTTCAAGTCTCGGCGGCTCAATCGGAAATTTCGTGGCATTACCGGCATTGATTTCAAATTTATTTTGATATAAAATTTTAAAAGCAAGGTAGAGATTCTACCTTGCTTCCAACCCTCGACCACCGCATAATCTTTTCCCCTATTCTTATAAAATATAATCGTTGTCTTTTTTTAAAAAAGCCAACTTTACTTAAAAAAACAATCGGGCAAAAGGATAGACGGTGGTCTTCAAAAACAGGTTAAGCGTACTGTATTTGAATGTTGAGATTTCTTAAAAAATTTAACGCATGCGTATTTTTAGCGGACCGGGTCGGGTAGGGCAGAGCTTTCAATTAAGTTAATTTTTTTAAGTTAAAACTTTCTGAAAGCTCCGTGTTGTTTATTTTTCTGTATTGCAATTGCAGGAAGATGTACAACCTGATTCTCCGTCTCTTGGTGAACCCGGACAACCAATGCATTTAACTCCCTTTTTCTTTTGTCTTATTATAGTGTATATTGAAAGACCAAAAATTAATGCCAATGCCACAATTATAATTATATTTATCATATTTACAAACCTCTCAAGCCATAACAATGTTATGGCTTGAATTTATTGAGGAAATTGCACAACTCGTCTGACTTTTGCAATTTCTTCCAAAATGTACCAAAAAGCGCAATGAAATGAGCTTATTAGAGGTACTTCTGAAAAATAATTCCCCTTTTACAAGTACCTCAGCCACTTGCTAAACTAAAGTAAGCGACTTTTGCAAGTGGCTCTATTGGCTTTAATTTAAGCCGAGTTTTCTTTGTTCTGCTATCTTATTTCCGCGTCTTACCAAATAAACCAGTAAAGCCGCTATTGCAAGAACTACAATTAAGCCCGGAATAAAACCGCTTCCTAGATGACCTGCTGTTATTAAAGTTCCAATCTGGTATACCAAGAAAGCAACTACATAGCCGATACCGAATTGAAGACCGATACCTGCCCACAACCATTTACCGCTTTCCATTTCAGAGCGCATAGCACCAATTGCAGCAAAACACGGTGGCGTAAACAGGTTGAACATCAAATAGGCCAAAGCCGCAACAGATGTAAGCCCCATAATATCACCAACTTGAGCAGCACCTTCAACAAGTTCCAGTGCATCTGTATCGATGAAGTTTGTTATAGAGAAAACAACAGCCAAAGTTCCGACAACATTTTCTTTTGCTATAAAACCTGTAATGGCGGCTGCGGCTAATTGCCAGATACCGAATCCGAGCGGAATAAACAAAATTGCAAACGGATTTGAAATTGATGCCAATATACTTGTGTTTTCAGCGCCTTCAGCTACCAACTCAAAGCTCCAGTTAAATGCCTGCATAATCTGTACTGCTGCATTACATAAAAGAATAATTGTTCCTGCTTTAATAATAAACGCTTTTCCTCGTGAGAGCATTGAAATCAAAGCTCTTTTTATGCTTGGGAATCTATACTCAGGTAACTCCATGATGAAGTATGTTCTTCTGTCTTTTTCACCTGTGATTCTTACAATAAGCAAAGCCGAAAGAATGATTATTATGATAGCGGAAAAATACATGCTTGTACTTATCCAAGACGAATTCTTAAAAAATACTGCCGCAAACAATGCAATAACGGGAAGTTTGGCACCACAAGGCATAAACGGTGATAACATCGCCGTTGTTCTTCTCTGTCGTAAATCCTTGATTGTCCTTGTAGACATAACTCCGGGTATAGCACAACCTGTGCTTACAACCATAGGAATAATTGACTTACCGGAAAGACCAACCTTTTTTAAGTACCTGTCCATTACAACAGCAACCCTTGCCATATAACCTGAATCTTCAAGTAATGCAAGTAAAAAGAACAGTACCATAATAAGAGGCAAAAATCCGAGTACGGCAATAACACCGCCTATCACACCGTCAACAAGAAGGCTCTGTAAGAACGGTGAAGCATTTTCCAGTAATCCCGCAATGTACTCTTGCCCGGATTCAAGCCAACCGACTAAAATATCAGCTAACCATGTTCCTACATAGGTTTGCGAAATTGAAAATACCAGCCACATAACTACGGCGAATATAGGAATACCGAGCCATCTGTTTGCCACTACTCTGTCAACAGCATCTTGAATTGTTTGCTTGTTTGAAGCTGTTTTTCTTGTGCTGAATTTTTCGGCTACTTTTTTAACATATTCGTATCGGGCTTCATCTGCTTTTTGTACTGCATCTACATCGTTTATATCTACATCGCTAAAATCAATAGGTGCATGTTGTTGCTTGCCGGCAACACTGCCTACAGCATCAATAAGTTTGGCAAAATTATTATCCGAAGAAGATGTAGAAGTAGTTTCAACAATTTTTACTCCAAGCTCTTCTTCCAAGCCCTTTACATCAATATCGATTTCTTTTTTTCTATAAAGGTCTGATTTATTCAATGCAATTACCACAGGAATTCCAAGCTCTAATAACTGCACTGTAAAGAACAGATTTCTTCCCAAATTTGTTGAATCTACAATGTTTATAATTGCATCAGGCTTTTCGTTAATTACAAAGTCTCTTGTAATACTTTCTTCCGAAGTGTACGGAGACATTGAATATGCACCCGGTAAGTCCACAAATACAATATCCTTTCCGGTACTGTTAAGTGAAGACTTAACCTTACCTTCTTTTTTTGCGATGGTAACACCTGCCCAGTTACCAACTTTCTCGATTTTACCGGTTATCCCATTAAAAAGAGTGGTTTTGCCACTATTCGGATTACCCGCTAACGCTACTCTCATGTTTTCCTCCTAACCAATGAAAATTTATGTCAAATTAAGATTGCCTTTGCTAAGTCCTTGCCTATACTGTAACGGTCATCTTTTACAGTAATAATATAATTATCTTTTAGTATAGAAATAATTGTAATTGTTTCGTTTTCATAACAACCCAAAGTAAACAGAAATTTTCTCATATCTTCATCTGAAGTATCTATACCTTTGATTGTATATTCAGTATTGATTTCACCATCAGCTATAGTGAGTGTCCTGTTGTCAGTGTCTTTTTTGTACATTAATTCAAATCCTCTGTGAAAAAGTTTGGAAAATATAAAGAATTTAATATTTTATTCCAACTTTCTCCTTAGTCAATCAAAATACAATGAAATAATTCTATTTAAGATAACTTGTAATTTTAAGCAAATTAGCAAAATAAAATATCATTGTATAACCAAATTTTAAAAAGTGTTATGCAGAATCTACCATTAACTGTTGTACAGTAAGGCTTAAAGTGTTAGTAAACTATAACAAAAAAGTAAATTTATGTCAACTATTTTTAAGAAAAAAATATTTAAATTCAGGCAAATTTATATTCGGTTAAAGTGGCAATCAATAGAGGAATTGAAAGGACATTGAAGTTAAAGTACAGATTGTTAATCTATCTGCCGCAACAATGTTTGTATTTTTTACCGCTTCCGCAACTGCATGGATCGTTGCGCCCAACCTTTTGCGCTACACGAACAACCTGAGCTCCTTCAGGACGACTTGCACCTGCCAAAGGATTTGCCGCCTGCATGTTGGCAAAACCATTGCTTGAACTGTGTTGTGCTGTACCGATAATTTGGTTTTCGTCTTGATTGCTGTGGTCTTTTTCAGTGCTTACTTTTACTAGTGCAATTCTTGATGCAAGTGTATAGCGAATTTGCCCAATCATACCGTCAAATATGTCAAAGCCTTCGTTTTTGTATTCTGTTAATGGGTTTTTCTGTCCGTATGAGCGAAGGTAAACCGCTTCACGCAATGCTTCAAGTGTTTCAAGATGGTCAAGCCAAGCCTTGTCAATAATATTGACATACTGGAAACGGATAAAGTAGTTAAGATTTTCCTTGCCTGTCAGTTTTTCTTTTTCTGCAATTTCGGATTTGACTTTTTCGATAATTTGGCTCGCAACCTCATTGGGGCTTTCTTCTGCGGTTTTTAACTCGTCATCATTGACAGAATAACCGAATTTTGATTTTAAATCGTTGATTATTTCTTCTATACTATCGGCTCTGTCTTTTTTACTTGCCGTTTTATATTCTTGGAACAATTCAGTAATATAATCTTCAATGGTTGCGTATACTCTATCGAGAAGATGCTCGTCTGCCAGTATTGCATCTCTTTCACTGTAGATAAAATTTCTCTGTTCATTTAAAACATCGTCATATTCTAAAAGGTGCTTTCTAATGTCGAAGTTTCTTTCTTCAACTTTTGTTTGAGCTCTTTCAATACTGCTGTTAATCATTGAATGGGTAATAGGCTCACCGGGTTCAATACCTATTTTGCCCATCATACCTTTCAGTCTTTCTCCACCGAAAAGACGCATTAAATCATCATCGAGTGAAATATAAAACTTAGATCTGCCGGGGTCTCCCTGTCGACCGGAACGCCCTCTAAGCTGATTGTCAATTCGTCTGCTTTCATGTCGCTCGGTACCGATAACATAAAGTCCGCCACAGTTTTTTACTTCTTCATAATCATTACGCCATTTTACTGTTTCTTCTTTAATGAGCTTTTCAAGATGGTCCGGGTTAGGTTGTGAGCCTGCTTTTTTTCTGGCTCTAAATTCAGGGTTGCCCCCGAGCTTAATATCGGTACCTCGTCCTGCCATATTGGTAGCAATTGTAACAGAGCCTTTTGCACCGGCTTCGGCAATGATTAAAGCCTCTCTGGCGTGATTTTTAGCATTTAAAACTTCGTGTCGAATACCGCGTTTTAAAAGGAATTTTGAAATAAGCTCGGACTTTTCGATTGAGGCAGTACCGACCAAAATCGGTTGACCTCGATGATGTGCTTCACTTATTTCATCGCAAAGTGCATTGATTTTATCGGTTTCGGTAAGATAAACCTCATCGTTTTCGTCAATTCTTGCAACCGGTCTGTTAGTCGGAATTACAACAACATCGAGTTTGTAGATTTTTGAAAATTCAACAGCCTCAGTGTCCGCAGTACCTGTCATACCGGAGAGTTTTGTATACATTCTGAAAAAGTTCTGGAAAGTAACGGTTGCAAGAGTCCTGTTTCTTTGTGCAATTCTGATATGCTCTTTTGCTTCTATAGCCTGATGAAGACCGTCACTGTATCGCCTTCCTTCAAGAATACGCCCTGTAAATTCATCGACTATTTGCACCTTGCCGTCCGCAACGACATAGTCAACATCAATTTGATAGAGAATATGTGCCTTTACCGCTTGTGTGAAGTAGTGAATGTATTCAAAATTGTTTTCGTCAAAGAGGTTTCCGTTAATCAATCCTCGCTTATTTAATATTTCTTCAATGTGAAGCATACCCGGATCGCTGAAAGAAATCCTGCGACTTTTTTCGTCTATTTTGTAGTCGCCGATAACTTCTTCGCCTTCAGCTTCATTGGGGTATTCTCCCGTTTCAGGATTTTTTTGAACTTCTTTTAACTGACCTACTAATTTGTCAACTTCAAAATAGTTATGCGTGTCGTCTTCTGCGGCTCCCGAAATAATCAGCGGAGTTCTTGCTTCATCAATTAAAATAGAGTCAATTTCGTCAACAATAGCGAAATTAAAGCCCCGTTGAACTTTTTTGTCGAGTTTTAACTGCATATTATCGCGAAGATAGTCAAACCCGAATTCGTTGTTGGTTCCGTAAGTTATATCACAGGCGTATGCTTCACTTCTGGCATCGTTATCCATGTTTGAAAGAATTGCACCTACTGAAACCCCGAGATATGCAAACACGGGACGCATCCAGTTTGCATCTCGCTCTGCCAAGTAATCGTTTACTGTAATAACATGTACACCCTTACCACTAAGACTGTTTAGATATGCAGCCGCAACCGACATCAGTGTTTTACCTTCACCGGTTTTCATTTCGACTATTTTGCCTGAATTTAAAACCAAGGCTCCCATAATCTGTACATCATATGGGCGCTCACCCAGTATTCGCCTTGCGGCTTCTCTTGCCATGGCATAGGCTTCGGGTATGAAGCTTTCAAGAGTTTCGCCTTTTTTATATCTTGATCTGAATTCCTCTGTTTTTTCTTTAAATTCTGCTTCTGTTAGGGTTAATGCCCAGCTTTCTTTTTTATTAACTTCTCTAAGTAGAGGAAGTAATGCTTTAATGTCACGCTCATGCTGTGAGCCGAATAAAAATTTTGCAATTGAAAATCCCATAACCCGTACTTTACTATAAATTGCTTAAAAAATCAAGAGGCTAAAAGTATAAAAGATGTTTTCCTCTTTGGGATTATCGGCTGTTTTATCAATTCGTTTTAAATAGGGGGAGGGGGTGTTGCTGTTTAACAGTAATTTTTAAAAAAAAGTGCGTAAAGTCAGCCGCGAAAGGGATAGTAGCGGAATTTTAATGCCGATTGTTACATAGCAGTAATATAGGTTGGAGTGTAACGGAAAACTATATTTATTATAAAAGAAGAGGCGTTAAAATTAAAAGCGGATAGCCCGTTTTTTGCATTGTGTGAAACTAAGCTCATTATAAATTTTTATTTTTTTCGCAATGCAAAAATTCGCCCGTAATGAATTTATCTGTCTTATGAATTGTCTAAAGTCAATTTTTATTTAACCGAAAATATAGTAACAATTGCTACGGAGGTTTTTATGAAAACATACTCTATTAAAAGTGCGCCCAATGAGGTTTCGTATTTTTCTATTTTGCGTGAAGAAGAAGGAGGATATCATATCAGGATTTGTCGAGACATTGAAGGATATGAAAAGACCGGCGAAAGTTTTTTAGGTGAACAGCTTTTTGAAACTTGTCTTCGCACAGGTTATATTGAAGAAGTTTCACACCCTGCGCAAGCGTATGGTCATTTTGCCCAAGTTAGTTAAAAAAATTGTTTAGTTTTGAGTATAAGGCTCCGATCTGCGTTTCTTGCCCTGTTGAAAACTGGTCGGAGTATTTATCTATTAAACTCTGCAAAGACGCAAGTGTTTCGTAAATGCTTGTTTGAAATCCCCTCGAAGTTTTAAACCAAAAAGTATTTTTATCATCGGTATACATTGTAATAAATCCGAGTTGCCGGCTTTTTTGTTTTGCAATTGTCGTTCTCAAAATTGCATTTATATTTTTCATCAATTCATTCATATCTTCAGGAAGCGTGAAGTTTTTGTTTCTTTGCCACGCAGATTGTTTTATTATGGAAACATCGAATGTTTGTATAATATTTAATATCCGTCCAAGTTTTTCTCCACGCAGAATTTCATAACCTGCAATTTCGACTACACCGCGTAACCCTTTTGCCTGCTCTAAAACACCGATGCTTTCGTTGCTGTTTGGTAAAATATCAATCAGTTTTTTTATTTTTTCAAATGGCAGGATAATATGCTTTTTGCCTTTTATTTTTTTTATTTTAAATACTTCACCGGCTATTTTTATTTCATCTTTATCGGAAGAGTTTGTTTTCTTTTTATTTTTTTCACTCGACTTATTTTGCTCTTTTAGAATTGCCTTCTTTTTTGTTTTTTTAATACTTCCGGTATTAAAAATTTCAGGCGCTATTTTTGAAACTATTTTTTTACTTAAAGGCGAAACCGACATAGCATAGGTTCTCGATGTTTTTACTATTTCTCCTGCAACAATAAAATCAGGATTGCTTTTATAAAGGCATGAGCCGGGGTGTATAAAAATCTTATCGGCTGTCAGGCTTTTGTAAACACCTCTTCCGTGTAATACGCAAACAAACTGTATCATTCCAGATGCGATACAGGTAATATAGTCTTCAATATTTCCGCCCGATAAAATCGGCACACCCATATCAGAGACAATAATTTCCAGTTGTTCTTTGATGTTTGCAATTTCTGCCATAATTCTTTCATCTAAGTAATTCGATTTACAGAATGTAGCTTTATCTTGCACATTGTAGTATTGTCTAAAAAGCGTTAAAAATGAAACGAAGTCGCCGAGCGGCTCATCGAATTTGTTATGTGCAATTCGTGCCTCAAGCTCTTTTCCCGTGGGAAATGAAAAAGGACTTCGTGCAGAAAGAAAACTTGCCGCAATGATTACTTCTTCGACAGATTTTGGAAAGTGTAAAATTGCTTCAACAATTATTCTTGACTGCCTTGGACTGAGCGGAAACAGGCACATCATCTTTCCGATTTTGCTAAGCGATCTATCAGGCTCCAATGCAGAGAGCATATTTAAAGTTTCAACAGCACCGATTATGTCTTTTTTTCCGGGTGCGGAAATAAAATCAAAATTTTCAAAATCAAAAATACCGAGCTCCGACATTCTCAAAACAACTTCGGAAAGATCCGTTCGGTAAATCTCTTCGGTTGTATACATTGGTCTTCTTTCAAAATCTTTTCGGCTGTAAAGTCTGTAGCAAACCCCGTCTTGTGTGCGCCCCGCTCGTCCTCGCCTTTGATTGCAGGAAGCTTTTGAAATTGCCGTTTCTTCCAAACTTGATGTAAACGAAAACGGATTATAATAATTTAATTTTGCAAGACCTGAATCAATTACCGTAACAATGTCATTTATCGTAATCGATGTTTCGGCAATGTTTGTTGCAATGACCACTTTTTTTTTGCCGAATGGCGGGGGATTAAAAACCCGCTCCTGCTCTTCTTTACTTAACCTGCCGTAAAGTGGAATTAAATGAAGTCGTTTAAAATTTCTGCCGGAAAGTTTTTCCATGCAGTTTTTAATTGCACGCTCGCCGGGTAAAAAAATTAATGTCGCCCCGCCTCTGTTTTCGTAGATAATGCGATCCATAATTGATGCAATCTTTTCGAGTAACGCAGACTCGGCTGTGGTACTTAAAGTGGATGCGGGAATTGCCGGCGGGTCAAAAATCAGCGTTACCGGAAAAGTTTCTGAATTGATTTTTACAACAGGGCATTCATCAAAATACATTGAAAACATATCGGTATTGATAGTCGCCGAAGAGATAATCACTTTAAAGTCAACACGCTCCGCTAGAATTCGTTTTAAAAGGCCTAAAATAAAATCTATATTTAAACTTCGCTCATGTGCTTCGTCCACTATAATTACCGAATACTTACTAAGCCACGGATCCAACTTTAATTCCTGCAAAAGAATTCCGTCTGTCATAATTTTAATTTTTGTCTCTGCTGAGGTCATATCATTAAAACGCATTTTATATCCGACAGTTTTGGAAACTTGAGTTTTCAATTGTTTGGAAATATACTCACTTACCGAAAGAGCCGCAATTCGTCTCGGTTGCGTAACTCCAATCATACCGCTTTGACTGTATCCTGCTTCATGCAAAATAATCGGCATCTGGGTAGTCTTTCCGGAGCCTGTGGGGCTTTCAACAACAATCACTTGATTTCGTGATAACATATCCAATATTTTCTGCTTTTCCGCATAGACAGGTAACTGTTTAAAATTCATGGAGGCATTGTAGCAAATAAATTACAAATAATCAAGATGACGAATTATGGGGGAGACTCCCCCTCGCTGCAAAAAATTGCCTCTTTTCTTAAAATAGTTTTATGTCGAGGCTTTATAAAAATAAAGCCTCGACTTCTTATCAAAATAAACGAGGCAATTGTTTTTCCGCTACCCCCCAATGTAAATTGTTCGCTCTACATAAAAACAACGATGAACTATTGCTTGCTTTAAAAATTTGTATTGACATCTTTTTTTTATTAAAGTAAAATTACAGTGTATTTTGGAGGTTTTTATGGAATACAGATTTGCAACAGTTGATGATATTGAAGCTGTTTCAGAATTACAAAAAAAATATCATGTTTCGACCGTAAGTGATGAAGACAGACCGGACGGTTTTGTTACAACATTATTCACACCCGAGCAATTTAAGTCGATTATCGAAGAAGAAAATGGACTTGCCATTGCTTGTGATAAAGGTCGTGTTGTTGCTTATGCTATGTCGGCATCTTGGAAGTATTGGTCTGCATGGCCTATGTTTGCTTTTATGATTAAGGATTTACCTTCCGTAACTTATCTTGGTAAACAGCTTAGCGAGGATAATTCTTTTCAGTACGGTCCTGTTTGTGTTGACAAAGCGTACCGAGGCAAAGGTGTTGTTCAAAATATTTTTGAGTTTTCAAGGCGCGAATTTAAAAAGCGGTTTCCTATAATGATAACATTTATAAACAAAACAAATCCGAGATCGTTTAAAGCACATACCGAAAAAGCAGGTTTTGAAGTGATAAAGAGTTTTGAATACAACAATAATAATTATTACGAGCTTGGTTACGATATGGAAAAACCTGTCGAAAAAGCAGATATTTAAAAGCAGGCAGTTTAAAATAAAAAACGGCTACCCTAAAGGGTAGCCTCTGCGACGAACTGGACTTGAACCAGCACACCCGTTAAGGCACCAGCACCTCAAGCTGGCGTGTCTACCATTCCACCACCGTCGCATTATGCGAAAAGAATACTACCAAAAATATGTATTTTTGTCAATAGATTTTTTCGTTTTGTTTGCCCTGAGGGGGATTTGAACCCCCAAGCCCGTGAGAGCACTAGTACCTGAAACTAGCGTGTCTACCAATTCCACCATCGGGGCTTAAATCCAACGAAGGTTTGAGTATACACTAATTTTAAAAAAAATGCAATAGTTGTTTTGCAAATTTTAATGCCAAAACTTTAAGCAAAATTAAATGCACTTTCCGAGCCTGCCGAGGAACAGAAAATCGGCGTGCATGAAAAAAATTACTTTGCAAAAGACTTGCAAAGTAATTTTTTTCATCATTTAGTTTAACCTGATTTTGCCGGTGCCGTTATCCTTTTGTTTGTTTGGTTTACAAGAAAAAGCGGCTTAATAAAGACGCTGATTATTTTGCCAAGTAGAAAACAAAAGATTTAAGGCGCCGGCGGGTTGGAAAGCAAAAGTGAGGGAAGCCACGGGGCTTTGCCCGGGCTGACCGAACGTTGCACAAAAACATATTCGTTATTTAAAATATTTTTTAGTTTTGCAAAAATGTTTGAGCCTTTGCGTCCTTTGTTTCGGCTTTTTCAAGTTTACCCAAAACCCAAGATTTTTCACCGACTAATTTTTGAAACCGTTCGGAATTTTCGGGTGCTACAATTGCAATCATTCCAATTCCCATATTGAAAATTCGGTACATTTCGTTTTCTTCGATGTTGCCTGTTTTTTGTATAAGTTTGTAAAGCGGAGGAATGTCCCAAGCGGCTTTGTTTACGATTATGTTAAGTCCGTTAGGTATTACTCTCGGAATGTTTTCAAAAAAACCGCCTCCGGTGATATGCGCCAGACCTTTTATAATTTCAGGATTGTTTTGTAAAATAGGATACAATGTTTTTAGATAGCAGCGGTGCGGTTTTAAAAGTGCTTCTTTCAGAGTTGTGCCCAATTCAGGGTAAACTGTTTCAAGCGGTACATCTTCAAATATTTTGCGAATCAATGAATAGCCGTTTGTGTGCGGACTGTCCGAAGCCAAGCCGATTAAAACATCACCTTCGCCAATATTGTTTTTCGGCAAAAGTTTTTCACGGTCTGTGATACCTACAATGGTTCCTGCAATATCGAATTCACCGGATACATACACTCCCGGCATTTCCGCAGTTTCGCCTCCAATCAATGCACAATTTGAATTCTTACATGCCTTAGACATGCCGACAACAATTTCACTCGCCATTTTTGGATCCAGTTTTGAAGCGGCAAAGTAGTCCAAAAAGAAAAGCGGTTTTGCACCTTGTACCAAAATATCGTCAATACAGTGGTTTACGATGTCCATTCCGATTGACTCATAACTTTTAGCCTTTGAGCCGAGTTTTACCTTTGTGCCTACACCGTCGGTTGATGCTACCATAATCGGATTATTCATATTTTTAAAAGCTGCGGAAATATCGAACAAACCTCCGAATGAGCCAAGACGGGAAAGCACTTCGGGAGTATAAGTAGATTTAACTGCTTCGCTCATAAGTTTGACCGCAAGATTTCCCGCATCAATATCAACACCGGCACAGCTGTAAGAAAAACTTTTGTCATCGCTTAATTGCTTTTTTAAAAAATTAATTCCGCGCTCTGAAATATCGTTTCGGTATTGGCAGTTTGGAAAATCTATCTTTTGGATTTTATTGTATATTTTTTGCATGCAGTTTTCAAGGTCTTTGTCGTAACCTGTAACGGACAAAACCCTTCCGCCGTGAGCATAGAGCTTTCCGTTTTTTTCCGCAGTGCCCGAATGAACAACCTTTACATCGTTTTCAGAATTTAATTGATTGTAATCCAGCATTACATCGTTGGAAGATTTTTGAGGGTATCCGTTTTTTGCCATTATCACAGTAGCGGCATAACCTGTTTTCCAGTTTGGCAGAGCTTTAGGTAATTCGCCTTTACAACATGCAATCATGGTTTCAGAAAGATTTCCTTCAAACAGCTCCATTAAAACTTGAGCTTCAGGATCACCGAAGCGACAATTATATTCGATTACTTTAGCTCCATCGGAAGTAAGCATTAAGCCGGCATAAACTACACCGATGTATGGTGTTCGGTCATCTGCGAGTTTTTTTATCAATGGAGCGATTATCGTATTCGCTAAACTTTCAGCTTCATCGTAAGGGCAAACAGGCGCCGGAGCATAAGCACCCATTCCGCCGGTATTAGGCCCTGTATCATTATTACCGATTCGTTTGTGGTCTTGACTCGAAGGCATTACAGAAATATGCTTACCGTCAGAAAATGCCAAAATAGATACCTCTTCGCCTGTAAGCCTTTCTTCAAGAACAACTTCGGCTCCGGCTTCTCCAAATGTTTTATTATTCATCACTTGATATAAAATGCCGATTGCTTCTTCTTTTGAAGTCGGTAAAAAAACGCCTTTACCTGCGGCTAACCCGGAAACTTTAATTACAAAATCATAATCAGCTTCCTGAACCCAACCGGCGGCTTTTTCAAAATCCGAAAATACCGAATACTTTGCAGTCGGAATTTTCAAATCAATCATTGTTTTTTTTGCAAATGCCTTTGACCACTCGATTTGTGAAGCTTTTTTTGAAGGCCCAAAGCAAAAAACATTGCGTCCTTCTTGTTTGTTTCGCTCGGCAATTAAATCCGAAAGACCTAAACTAAGCGGAACCTCAGGTCCTACCACAACCAAATCTACTGAATGTGAAAAAGCAAAATCCGCCAATTCGTTAATTGCATCAGGATTTATTTTTACATTTTCGCCAACCTGAGCTGTGCCTGCATTACCGGGTGCAATAAATAGTTTTCCTTCGGAATTAGTTTCCGCCAATTTCAACGCCAAAGAATGCTCACGACCGCCTGAGCCTACAAGTAAAATATTCATGCCTGAAGTATAACATAATTTAAAAAAAAAGCAAGTAAAAGGCAAAAGTTAATAAAAAAAATAATATACATTTTTAAAAGCTTACGCTTTTAAAAACCCACCGGCTCGCATAATCTTTTTGTCTTTTCTTTTTATTCAATCGATGTTTCACCTGTCGGTGAACCCTCTTTTTTTTATCGCCCAATCGACAAAAAGGATAGACTTCGCCGGTCAATTACATGATGAAGCGTTTTGAATTTAAACGCCGGTTTTCTGCTTTTTTTACGCACTGCCCGTGTAGGTGAGTCTTTTGCTTTACTTACCACTGAAATTCTATTTCATTGCTGAATTCTTTTACATCAATGAATTTAAGTTTGCCCGTAAGAGTGTCGTATATTCCGAGCCTTTTTGTGTTTGGTGGAGGATTTCTTATGACCTTGTCGGCTATATAGAGTTTTCCGTCTCGCTTACCCAAAAACTTTGTTCCATTGTAAAAGCCCGTAACCGTTTTAAGAAGTTTAAAATCGGGAAGTGAATAAATTTTCATGCTCGATTTGCCAAGAGTAGTATTTGGCTGGCTTGCACCACCTAAAAGAACATAGAGTATATCCCCATCAATTATAATGTCGCTTGGATAAACACCAACACTAAATTTTATGTCAACTTCTTTTAAAATATTTTTTATATCGAATTTATTGAGACATTTAAAAGTATACCAATATGTTGAGCCGTTATAATGGGTTTCCATGCCAACACAGTAGTTTTTGCCGACAGATATTGCGGTAGTATTATTTGGATCAAAGATTACCCCGGTTGTTTCTGCTCCGAATGAATTCCAAGACATGGGGCATGCTTTGATATGATAGCTTTTAGTGTAATAGGAAGTATTGGTTTCAATGTCAATACAAAGGTTCTTGAAACTACCGGTTTGAGGATGATTAACTAAATTATCGTAAGATGAAAATTCAGTATTTGTAGAACCGCCAGGCGTGTGAAGTAAAAACAATCTGCCGTATTTATCAAATGCAAAATCAGATATAGAACTATCCCTAGAGCCTTCAAAAACCAAACCGTCTTTTTTTTCGGGGTTTGCAACGGCAAAGAAAGTACAGTTACGCGGGGAATTTGTTTTTTTTGCCGGAAGTATTATATGGGGCTTTATTTCTTCTATTTCGAGGGTAATCACCCTGTTTGTATACGGCTCGATTGTAACACTTTTAGCCCTTGCGATGTATGTGCAAACAGTGTTCATAAGCTTTAGCTCTATATCAAAACCCTGTCCCGATTTTATTGCGCCTGGAATTGTTATCGAATTTTTGGTGATAGTTAAATCGTCTTTTTTGTATGTTTTAACTTCGTTTGTGTATTGTGTAATTTTTAAAATTACGGCTCTTGCCGCCGTAAGGTCAGTTACAGCCGCATGAGCGTCCATAATGCTTCTTTCCGGCGAAAGGGTCAGGGTAAGGTCATTCGGGTTTTCAAGCTCCATAT
>PDWI01000100.1_pt1 | contig 120066 bp, 94 predicted proteins | sample 1430891 | NCBI WGS metagenome assembly PDWI01 (sample SAMN01162508, study PRJNA174530) | Oral metagenome, whole genome shotgun sequencing project. | biome: Marine environment; feature: Marine mammal; material: Swab sample of the gingival sulcus; isolation source: swab sample of gingival sulcus...
TTGCTCTAAGTGAACTTCGGGCAATGTTCCGATAAATAAAAAAAAAGAGCTGCCCCTTCGGGACAGCCCTTGATATTTGAATAAATTATCCGTCCGGTTTCAGAGACGCTTTATTTTAATTAATAAATTCCTTATAACTTATTTGCCGCTTTTTTGCTTACCTGATGGTGTCCGTAACAAGACCAATGTCCGTCATGACTTCTTAAACTCCAAGAATCATCATTGGATTAATCCAATAATATTGTTTTTATGTCGCAGGATTTACTCATTTCTATAATTCGGAGGTCGGTATTAGGATGAAAAACAAATATTAAATTATATAATTGATAATTTTCCTTGCAGTATGAAAATAATTTATTAAAAATTACAGCATCATATCTGTCGCTTTTTGGCAATTTTCGGGTAACTTCGCCCTTGTTTTGTTTATTTACAAAAACAGGATATTTAAATACAGCCAATATAAAATTTTAACATTATATAATATTTTTTTCAATCCCGGAGATTTTATAGAAGATTTAAGTATTTTCCGATCATTAACAGAAATCTGCAATCTGTCCTTATACCTGTTTAATTCCGAAACAGATTCATAAAAATCATTTTCATTTAAATAAAGCAGCTGATATACGGGATTTATTTCCTTTTTTACTGATTTCCATTGCTTTTATAAATATAATTCCCGATCTTCCGGCTTCAAAAAAACAATAGTCAGGAAAATATTTTTGAAGAATGCTTCCTTGATGACATTCAATAGGATTCATTATATTTTCAATATACGAATCTCCTATTACGGAAACGGTAAAACCTTTTTTTACTCCATGCGTACCCAGCCAGCCATATTCATTGGAATTACATTTTACCGAGGATTTTGCATAATAACCTGACTGCTTAGGTTTATATCTTTGAATCCCGTATTTATCCATATATCTTTCCGGAATATCGGGAACTGATCGAAAATACAAAGGAATATTCAGAAAAAATTTAACAATAATAAAAAAACGTTTAAATGAAGAATAAGGAGAGATCAAAAAAAACTATAGATTTACAATAGTTAAAGAGGAAAATCAAATTTTGAAATAAAATTCATTACTGGTTTAGGCAAAAAAATGGTGCCGAAGGCCGGACTCGAACCGGCACGAGAAAAATCTCGGAGGATTTTGAGTCCACTGCGTCTACCAGTTTCACCACTTCGGCACGTTAAAATAATGGTGGGTAATACTAGATTCGAACTAGTGACCTCTTCGATGTCAACGAAGCACTCTAACCAGCTGAGCTAATCACCCATCAATGAAACCTTTTTTAGAAAACAGGGTTTATATGTCAAGATCAATTTTCAATCATTATCTGTTTTCAAGCTAATATCATTATATAAAATAAAATATAAAATCAGGAATATTAAAACAGTCGGAAAAGAAAAAACATATCTCTGATCAATCAGCCATAAACCGAGAAATCCGCAAAAAGCAAAAATATCAAAAAACTTTAAGCCGGAAAACATTTTGCATAAAGAATAAAGAAATATATCCCGTGAGAGCGGAAGCTGCCGGCGTAATAATCCAACCTAAGCTGATTTTTCCTAAAATTCGATAATTAACGCTGTTCCAAGCTCCTCGGGCAAAACTGATTCCGATAACCGAACCAACCACTGCCTGCGAGCTGGAAACCGGAACTAAAGGAAAAGCGGGTAAATGGACTGAGAGCAAAAAACCGCGTAATTCCTGAGACGCAAAAAGAAATAATGTTAAAGATGTTGATAAAACAACGGTTAAAGCGGTAACCGGAGAAAGTTTGAAAATACCGGAACCTACCGTCATCATCACCCTCTGAGAGTAAGTGATTACTCCGACGGCGATTGCAATTCCGCCCATCAAAAACAATTGTTGAACCGAAGAGAAAATAAAAACATCGGCAATATTTAAATCCTTAAAAGGAGACAGCTTCATAAAAATACCCATTACATTACCGATATTATTCGCTCCCAAACTGTAGGAACCGAAAGCTCCGACAATTATTAAAAGATGTCTGGTTACAGCGTCCAATCGGATTAAATGTATTTTTACGCTATTTAAAATCAATTTTACCAGATGATACAATAAAAAAGAAATTGCGGCAGCCAAAATCGGCGAGAAAACCCAAGTACCCAAAATTTTTCCGAGAATACGGTAATCGGTGGAATTGCCGGAAAAAAAGTTCCAGCCGATAATGCCTCCGACTACGGCTTGACCGGTTGAAATAGGTATGCCTGCTCTGGTCATAAAGAAAGAAACCAGAGCTGCCGAAAGAGAGACGGTAAAAGCTCCGGCAATTGCCGAAATCTGCCCCAATTTACCCAACGTCTGAGAAGCTCCGACTCCGCTTACAGATGCTCCCAAAAGCACAAAGACACTGCAAATAACGGCAGCCGTTCTAAACTTCAGCATTCTTGTAGCAACAGCGGTTCCGAAGAAATTTGCGGCATTGTTCGCTCCGAGAGACCAACCCAAAAACAAAGCGCCCGACAAATAAATCAAAATTTGCAAATTCATAAAATCTACAGTCCTCTTTTTATTGCATAAACCGCCAAACGCTCGGCAACCGCCTCGGAAACGTCTGACAACTCAGCCAATCTTTCCACAAAATATCTCAGGTGCGTTTTCTTGCAGAAATCTTTAATATCGTCTCCGGAAAAAATCCTGCGTTTAATAACTTCTTCCAATTTATCAACTTCATGCTCATAAAAATGCACCTTATTTACGTAATCGTTAACAATTCTTATATCCGTAAAAAATGCTCTGGTTCCCCGAACAAGCTCTTCAACCGCTTTTTGAGACAGTTCAACCAGATTAAGCAGCAAATCTTCCAGACAATCCGGCACGAAAGGTCTTTCTATGCTCAATTGTTCCACGTATTTTTTTGCTATATCGACAACATCATCCAGAGTTTCTATCAAGCCCAAAACATCTCCTCTCGATTCAGGGATAAGAGAATAAGTATAAAGTTTATATTTTATTTCGCGCCTCAATTCGTCAGCTTCATTCTCCAATTGCGACAAATCTTTGCAAAAAATATCAAGACGTTCGTCCTGTTTATTCAAATAAGCCTTAACCCCTTCAAGAAACAGTAATCCGGATTTTTCGACTCGGTTTAAATAACTGTCCAAAGAAGCTTGAATTTCTTTACCCTTTGACTGAAATACAGACAGCATAACAACTCCTTTTTTTGCGATAAGCTCATTTTATCGTCATAAAATATTAAAGTCGGCAAAATTAATAAAAAGTGTTTTTATCGTCAAATTTAATTTTTATTAAAATGAATAAAACCGTTGTATTTTCCCGGATAATTAAGATATTGAAGAATTACGATATTATTCGCAAAATCGGATTTGTGCCGGCTTTTTTTGTAAAAATAGATTTTATTGTGTCCTTTTTTTTGTTTTTTTGACGATTGCTATTTGTTTTTGATAAGTTTATATTCAATAATTATAAGCGGTTATATTTTTGTTGTATTTTTAAAAAAAAGAACTTGACATGTTTTTTTACTGTACTTACTACTAGGTAAGCTTTTATGGTAAAAGACCGTTACGGGGAAAATGATTTTGTCAAAACGGTTTTTATTTTTCAAATATAACATATTTAACATTAAGGGGGAATCCTATGGAAAGAAAAATAAGTAAAATGGCTCCATTGTTGCATGATATTATGAAAAGAGTCAGTCCGTATCATCAGTTTATCGGTTATACTGATTTTCCTAAAAATTGGTTGTATAATGAAGATAAAACTTTTGGAAAAGTTGAAAAACTTGAGATAGAGTATGATGATAACGGGATATTCAAATCTGTAACGGGGTTTAACAAACAGAAAGAATCTATTTCTTTTGAACGGGCTTGGGATGATGTTAAACATATCGCCTATGGCTTCTATAAAAAAAATGGGAAGACTGAGCTTGAAATATCTGAACGTATATCGAGAGATACGATAAGTGTATCTTCTAACTATATTAATGACCCAAGGTATAATGTTGAAATGGAAGTAACAAGAAAACCCAAATCAACACGTGTTTTTATTGTAACATTGATGTTAAACGGGAAAAAAATAAACGGAGAGGTGGATATTTCTGATATGAAAATTCCTAAGATAGCTATGGATATTGTTGAAGAATTGAATAAATTAAGTTCAACCGTTACTGTTGCAGGAATTGAAGATAAACTGTATTCCGTTTTAGTTAAAGAATTTTGGATTGAAAATTCATATGGCTCATTAGATTGGCAACATGTAGCTGATAATGTTGGAACTTCTCTTTCTGATTTATTCGGTCCATTTGTTACGGCTGGTTATGGATTGGTTAGTACTATACTTGCTAATTGGTCTTCTGAAAATTCGAGGAGGTAATGGTGAATACCAAACTTATTTTGGGAAGATTACTCGGCGGAGTAATATTTACTGTCGGATTATATCTGTTTAAAAATGCCGTTCCCGATCCGAAAGCGACTTACGGTCTTCTGCTTGTTGTGCTTGGTTTATTGGTCGGTTATATGTTTTCAAAAAAGTAACGTCGAAAAAATAATTAAATCGTTTAGTTTTTATGTTTAACAATGCTCGCATTATTATGCGGGCATTTTTTTGTTATCGGATAATTTTCCCGGTAATATGATTTTTAAAAACCCTTTGACAGAATGTACCGCAATTGTCCTCTTGCCGAAAAAAATAAAAATTTTCGGTTTTAAGAAGGGAAAATATATGGCTTTTATTCATTTACATAACCACTCGCAATACAGCATGCTGGACGGAGCGTGTCGCATAGATAAAATGGTTGAGAAAGCAAAAAAATACGGAATGAACGCCGTAGCGGTAACGGATCACGGAAACATGTTCGGAACAGTTGATTTTTGCAACAGAGCAAAAGATGCGGGAATAAAGCCGATTGTCGGCATGGAAGCATATATCGTCAATCGCGATTTGGATCATCCCGATTCCAAGAAAGATACAAGACATCATCTTATTTTATTGGTTATGAACGATGAAGGTTATCACAATTTAATGAAACTCTCTTCTTATTCTTATAAAGACGGATTTTACTATAAACCTCGTATCAGTAAATCTTTGCTGAAAAAGTATTCCGGAGGACTTATTTGTCTCAGCGCATGTATTCAGGGCGAAATTCCCCGGCTTCTTTTGTCGGACCGAAAACAGGAGGCAAAAGAAGCGGTTGAATGGTTTAAAAATACTTTTCCCGATAATTATTATTTAGAAATTATGGATCACGGATTTCCGGATGAAGCAAAAGCCCGAAAAATGCTTATTGAATTGGCAAGAGAAACCGACACGCCGCTTGTTGCCACTAATGACTGCCATTATCTTAACAAAGAAGATGCGGAAGCTCACGATATTCTTTTGTGCATACAAACAGGAAAATCCGTTTCCGATCCGTCCAGAATGAGATTTGATTCCCGGGAACTTTATTTTAAGACCGAAGAAGAAATGCGAAAACTTTTCTCTGATGTCCCGGATGCTTTGGATAATACGCAATTAATTGCCGACAAAGTAAATTTTGAACTGAATTACAGTGAATTTTTACTCCCCAAAATAGATATTCCTTCCGAATTTAAAGATATGGGCGAATATTTGCGAACGCTTTGTTATAAAAATGTTCCCGCAAAATACGGCAATTTGACAGATAAGATAAAAGAACGGATAGATTTTGAACTTGATGTTATTCATCGTATGGGATACGACGGGTATTTTTTGGTTGTCAAAGATTTTATAGATGCGGCGAGAGACCGGGATATTCCCGTGGGACCAGGACGGGGTTCGGCTGCCGGCAGCATTGTTGCCTTTTTGCTTGATATTACCAGGCTTGATCCTTTGAAATACGGTTTGCTTTTTGAACGTTTTCTTGATTTAAAAAGAGTCGGAATGCCCGATATAGACATTGATTTTTGCGCTGAAGGGAGAGCTAAAGTTATTGATTATGTTATTCAAAAATACGGCAGAGAAAGCGTTACGCAAATTATTACTTTCGGAACCTTGGGACCCAAATCGGTAATTAAAGACGTTTGTCGGACTCTTGATATTCCTCCTTCGGAATCAAACAATATCACCAAGTTAATGCCTTCCGGTCCGACTGTTACTCTTGAATCCGCCTTGGAAGATTCCAAAGAGTTCAGGAATTTGATGAACGGAAGCGAATTATATAAAACCGTTTTAAAACACAGCTTGGTCCTGGAAGGATTAGTCAGACAAACCGGAATTCATGCCGCCGGCGTTGTGATAGGTCCCGGAGATTTATCCGACTACGTTCCTCTTGCCGCCCAACAAAAGGAGGGACAACAAGCCGTTTTGGTTCAATATGAGGGAAAGTGGCTGGACGATTTAAAATTACTGAAAATGGATTTTCTGGGCTTAAAAACTCTTACCGTCATAAAAAGAACTTTGCAACTCCTGAAAAAATCTCAGGGAATCGATATAGATATTGATAATGTTGATCTTACCGATAAAAAATCTTATGAACTGTTGTCTGCCGGACAGACGGACGGAATTTTTCAATTTGAATCGGGCGGAATGAAAAAATATCTCAAAGAGTTGAAACCCAATATGTTCGACGATTTAATCGCAATGGTGGCTCTTTATCGTCCCGGACCGATGCAGTTTATAAATACTTATATCAAGCGCAAGCACGGAGTTGAAGAAATAAAATATGCCCATGAATTAACGCGTGATGCATTGGAAGAAACTTACGGCGTAACCGTTTATCAGGAACAGGTTATGCTGATTGCAAAAAAAATGGCAGGTTTTTCCAGCGCGGAAGCCGGAGCTTTGCGAAAAGCCATCTCCAAAAAGAAAAAAGCTTTGATGGATGAAATGGGGGAAAAATTTATAAACGGAGCCGTGAAAAACGGCGTAGATCGGGTAATTTGCACGAATATTTGGGAAGATTGGCAGGAATTTGCAAACTATGCGTTCAACAAAAGTCATGCTGCCTGCTATGCTTACGTAGCTTTCCAAACGGCTTATTTGAAAGCTCATTTTCCCGTTGAATTCATGGCTGCCATTTTATCTTTGGAAAATGATCCTCAAAAAATTCCTTATTTTATGGAAGAATGCAAAAATATGGGAATTGAAATCGTACCGCCCAACGTAAATCTTTCGGAAAAAGAATTTACGGTGGAAAACGGAAAAATTCTTTTCGGCATGAGAGGCATAAAAAATGTCGGCAGCGTTGCCATCCCGGCTATTATCAAGGAGAGGGAAGCAAACGGTAAATTTACGGAATTGGTAGAATTTACCAAGCGTCTCGACTCCATGATCGTTAACAAAGCGGTAATCGAAAGCCTGATCTCATCCGGAGCAATGGACGACTTGAAAGGTAATCGGGCTCAGAAGTATGCTCTTGTGCAGTCGGCTATAGAATACTCTTCGGGACTTGCCGGAGAAAAGAAAAAAGGTCAATTGCTTTTATTTGATATGTTGTCGGATAACGGAGAAGATTCCGGTGCCGGAGAAGATATGTTTCAGCCTCAATTACCCGATATTCCTGAATGGGGTTTGAAAAAAATGCTTGAAATGGAAAAAGATATTTTAGGCTTTTATATGTCCGGGCATCCGTTGATGAACCATAAAATGATTTTAAATTGTTTCTGCAATTACGATACAGAAAAATTTGCTGAAAAAGTTAAGACCCCGGGCAAGATAAAGATTGCAGGCATAGTTACATCCGTTACAAGAAAGACGGGAAGAAACGGAAAGCCTTTTGCTTTTGTCGCTTTGGAAGATTTATACAGTAAATTTGAAGTATCGCTTTTTTCGCAGGATTACGAAAAATATTATCATCTGATGAGAGAAGGCATAGAAGTTCTTGTTATCGGGAAAAAGGGAAAAAACTTCAACGGAGACGAATCTGTTCTTAAGATTATGCCGCAAGAAATAATTCCTTTCGAGAGTTTAAGGAAGACGGCAAAAGGTGATGTTTACATTACTTTAGACGGGAAAAAAGTGAATAAAGAACTCGGACAAAATATAAAAAACATGTCTCTTAGCGCTCCGGGAAATTTCAAGGTTCATTTTCTGGTAAAAACGGAAAATTTCAAGACTATTCAAATTCATCCGGCTGACTGCAATGTTTTTCCCGGTACAAATGCTTTTTCTTTTCTGCAAGATTGCATGATTGGAAATCCGACTGTAAAAGCCAAAGAATATGCAAACTGAAATTATTGCTTTCATTTTAATCATATCATCTCTTTTCCCCCTTTATTCGGCAGATATTGAACATGAAAAAACAGACTCCAGAGTATTATTGAACATTCTGTTTCCCATGAACGAAATAATTTCCGATAACTCCGTAAATAAGGAAATTAAGGTAAAAATAACTTCGGGGAAACAAGTAATTTACCAAAATAAAAAAAAAATCATATTTTCTGATGAAAATTTAGCCGAGATTATTAACTCATATTTGGTTTTTGACCTGAAAGGAGAACTTCCGGAAGGCGAATATACGATTTTAACCGAAATAAAAGATTTAGCTTCCCGCAAAAAGAAAAAAGAAATAAAAATCATCAAAATATCAGCTCCCCGAAAAACTTTATCCAAACCGAAAATAACATATTACAGAGATAATTTCAGCTTTACCGGTTGCGTCGGCGGAGAAAACTTCCGCATCGATTCTCTTAAAATTCAGCAATTATTTAATCCTCCTCCGTTAAAATTTGAAGTAAATGCAGACGGGGAGAATTTATCTCTAAAACCCGGAAAAGAAATCAGATTTGTCCTAAATAAAAAATTTGATAAAATTCCTAATATCACATTCAATATCAACAATAAAACAGGACGCGCGGAAGAAATTGAAATCTTAAACTCAAAATATACAGACGAACAAAAACTGGAACAGCTGAAAAATGCTTTTCCGTCTAACGAAACAGAAATTCTGTATTATGAAGGAGGAACTGCCCGGGAAAAAATAAATTTATTCTGGGAACTTAAATCAGGCGCGAACAATGAGATAAAAAGAGAAATAGAAAAAGAATTTGACGAAAAAGCATTATATGTCGACAAAAAATTTTCGATCAGAGGTTATAAAGCCGGCTGGAAAACGGATCGGGGCAAAGTATATCTCAGATACGGAGAACCGAGCGAAATTACAGAAAATACGCATCCTGCAACAGGTAAACCCTACATTATATGGTTTTATTATTCAGACGGGAAAAAATATATTTTTAAAGAAAAAAGCGGAGGCGGAGAATATGAATTATCGAACACTGATTTGGATTAGTTTACTGATATTTGTTTCTTCTTTAAACTCAATAGGAATAAAAAGCGATTTTGAAGTAAAATTTGAACCGCAAAGATTCTTTACGGAAGAGGGCTATACTTTATTCGAAACATCCTACAAAATACCTTACAGTCAACTGGAATTTACAAGAATGGACTACGGTTATCAAGCCGACATAAAAACAGATAAATATTTATTGGTGAAAGGAGAATGGAGATTACTCGAAACTTTTACGGAACATGTCGTTACCAAAAACGAAGTTTGGACAAAAAGTTATGAAAAGTCCTATAAAGACATTGTAAGCTTAACCTTAAGCAAAGGAGAATACCGTTTAAAACTTATTATAACCGATATTAATTCCGGAAAATATGCCGAATTTGAGAAAGATCTTAACCTTTTGAATAAGGACGATATAATAAGCGATATTGAAATAAACGCTGTTTTTAAGCCGGACACGTCAAACTATCTGAGACGTTTTCAGCGCAACGGCTTCCTTTTTGACCGAGCCTACGGACACATTATCCCCGCAAACTCCGACATAATATATTTTACATTCAATATCAACCCCGATAAAAAAAACAATGATTTCATATATAACATTGAAGTAAAAAATAATAATCAAACCATAATAAGCGAAAATATTGAGGCAGAAAACCTAAACGACCTCAGAATTATTTCCTTACCCGCAACAAACTTTAAATCGGGCGCATATACGGTCATACTTAACGTAACCGAAAAAGGTATTTTTGTGGTAAATTCGAAAAATTTCTTCTTTATCCAAGAGAAAAAAAATCATCGCCCCTATTTATTTACGGAAATAGAGGATGAAATAAAATTAATAAAATACCTTCTTAACAGCAAAGAAAAAAGAAAGTTAAACAGGCTCAGCAAAGAGGGGAAAGAAAATTATTTGGAAAATTTCTGGACAATAAACAACCCCGATCCTAATTCAGGTAAAAATGTTTTTTTTGAAGAAATAAAAGCAAGAAAAGATTATGCAAATAAATTTTATTCTCATTTCCAAAAAGGCTGGAAATCTGACAGGGGAAGAATTCTTATCAGGAACGGAAAACCTGACAGAGAACAGGATTTTGCAATGAGCGATGTAATAGGCGATTTCAAAATTTGGGAATATGATAACTTAAATTGCGTATATTTGTTTTATGACAGAAATACATCAGGTAAATTTAAGCTTTACTATTCTTCAAATGATGAAATTAACCCAGGCAACCATAATTGGAAAAATATACTGGGACACGTAAATTCTATTGACGAGTTGACGGAGAAAATGAAAGAAACAGGCTCCGCCATCACTCGTTATTAAGAACATCGCCGTTAAACGCATCTTCGATGAAATTTATTTTTTTCAGCTTTCCGCACGCATAAAAAATCACGGTAATAAGATCAAAGGAAATAAAATAATTGTCAAATTTGATATTTTTGCTTAAAAAATGCAAAGTAGTCTTGACAATTTTAAGCTGTTTTTTTCTTGTTAAACTTGATATGGCAGAATCTTCGTTTTCAGTTCTGCTTTTAACTTCAATAATATGAAGCCTATTGCCTTTTAAGGCAATAATATCTATTTCGCCGTAACGGGAATAATAGTTTCTTGCGACGATAAAATAGTTTCTTTTTAAGAAATAATTTGTCGCTGCCAGTTCGCCTTTGGTTCCTAATTCGTTTTTCATGGCGAAATAATAATCAGGTTTCGCTTTAAGTCAATAATTAACTTGGAGGTTGATAATTATGAAACACTTAGCTGTTGTTTTTTTTCTAGTATTAAGTTCGGTGTTGCCGGCTGTCCCTTATACCTGCTTAGGCGGAATGACGGTTCCGACAGGTTACGTAATACCTTACAAAGCAGTTGAATTGGGATTTACAAATTACACTGCTCCGAACGTAGACAACGATTACAGTTATGACTTTGCTTTTTCAGTTAACGGCGGGGTGTATCACTGGGCAAATATAGGCGTGGTTTACACGGGGAACAATGTTTTGTCGCTTAATTTAAAAGCAAGAATACTTGAACAAACCGATAAATATCCGGCTATATCAATAGGTGTGGACAACTTTTTTTCTAAACAAAAAGAAGACGGCGGCAACGAATATGAAGTAAGCGACCCGGATGACTACGCTCGGAATTCTTTCTACGTTGTCATATCTAAAACTGCTCTTTTAAGGGGCTTACCTTTTTTCGACCATCTTGAGACATACGCTCACTTCGGATTCGGAAGAGGAAGATTCTACGGAAATGTACCGAGATCAAAAGCGCTGGGCGGTCTTTTTGGAGCTTTTGAACTGAGACCGAGCGATTATTATTCTTTTCTTGCCGAAATGGACGGTCATAACGTAAACTTAGGCATAAACACTTATTACAAAGACTATACTTTCAGAATAGGTATTTACAGACTTGATGAATCTTATAAAAGAGATACTAAATTAGCTATTAACATAAACTATACATTTGATAAATTTGTCTCTGACAAGTCTAAAAACACTGTTCGCAAATCAAGAATGAAATCAATGAAAAATTCACAGGTAATTATACAAGAAGGATTAGACGAACAAACTATTAAAGGCAATCCTCTTTTAAAAGAACTTCAAGAAATGCGAAGAGCTCGAGAAGAGACAGCCAAAGAATTAGAAGAAATTAAGAAATTTTTACAAGAAGATGACGAATAATTATGAAAAAGCTTATCTTTATTCTTATTGCAATTTTTCTGTTAAACAGCTTATTCGGAGATCGGGAAACGGATCGTATGCTGTTAAGAGAAATACGTCAGGAAAAGAAACTTCTCCAAAAATATAAGGAGCAAATAGATCAATACAGAAAAATTTTGGCTCGAAAAGATGAAGTTTCCTTATACGTGAAACAAAACGACACTGAAAACCTGAGAAGAATATTCAATGAGGACTTTCAGGCAGTTTATGATCTTATAAACGAAGGTCAGTATGCAAATGCCAGAAAAGCAATAAAGATTTATGCCAAAGTGTACAAGGATGCCGAGGATGTTGCCGACGACATTTTATATCTTAAAGCGATAACTTATTTTAAGGAAAGCCGTTTCGAAAAGGCAGCCGGGTATTTGACGAAGGCAATAAATAAGTATCAATACAGCAATTCATTCGCCAAATCATCCGAGATTCTTTCATTTATAATGCTTTCCGAAGGTTGGGATGAAGAAACAATAGAACTTTTCGAGAAACAAACGGATGCTAAGCTTCCGCACCGGTTAATTTTCAATGCAGCAAATGCTTATTACAATACCGGACAATATGAAGAAGCCGGTAAATTGTGCAAAAAAATAGAGAGTGACAAGCATTTCTCTTTGAGAGTGAAAATACTTCAAATTCTTATTTCCATGGATAAAAAATCTGACGCCAAGATAATAGCAGACTTGCAAGAAATAGAAGAAAATACCAATAAAAATGAGCCTTATTTTTATGTGGTTCAATTATTGATTGCTCGTCTTTATTTTGCAAATAACGATGTGGAACATGCCTTGTTTTATTACAGCAAATTGTTCAGAGAAGAAAACGACGAAATAAGTCATGAAATTATTTATGAAGCAGCGGAAGTGTTTAAATCAGTAAAGAATTATGACAAAGCCGAAGTTCTTCTCAATAAAATAATACACGATCCTTATTCCAACGAACATTATTCTCCGGCAAAGTACTTGCTTTCAGTAATTTATCAGGAAAAAGGCAATCTCGAATTGGCGGATGCCAACATAAAAGAAGCGTTCGGAGAAATAGGCGAAGTACTGCAAGGCTTGGCAACCAAAAAAAAAATGGTTAGAAAAATCGAATCATACATGGAAAAGCTCGAAAATGTCAATTCAGAAGAAGAAAGGAAGATTTTAGATAAAAAGATAAAAATTGCAGAAGACAAGAACAGAAAACTTTCAGATCTTTTAGCCTTAATGCAATCCGGTTTAAATACAAGTCAATTCATAAAAATGAGAGAAATTGACGAAGAATATCTGAAAATAAATGAGAAGATAGAAGAGTTAGATTTAAATATCAAAATTGTTTCAGCCACTTCAAACAAAGAAATTCCAGCCAAAATAGACAAAGAAATAGAACGTTTAAACCATGAAAAAACCGTTCTCAAAGTCATGGAATTTCTCGCCCCCATGGAAGATCAATACACATTGGAAGATTACGCATTGGCAACCATGTTGGCAGAGGAACTTTTTAATACCGAAGATGCTATTAAGGCATGGAAAAATATTTTACATAAAAGCAAAAACGATCAACTTACGGAAAAAGTAACTAAAATATTGGATCTTTTGGATAACAATATGGAGTCGCTTAATTCAATAGCCGATGTCGTATTCGGGAGTTCTTTGACAAAAGACTCGTCAAGGCTTGCTATCGCCTCAGAAATAGAAGACATAAAGAAAAGTCAAGAAGACCTTAAGATTTTGAAAAAAAATGTTCGCGAGAATTACAATAAAAAATTAGTCCGTAAATACAAAAAGCAAAAGATAAGCTTAACGGGAAAAAATAAAAAAGTAAAAGAAAAATATGATGAATTAATTGCTGCTTTAGCAAAATCGGCAGAGCGCAACGAATCATTTTATAAATTAGCTCGCATTGAAATTATGACTCACGAACGCATACGTCGCGCAAAAGAATTTGAGAAAATGAAAAATCGTCAAAAAGAAGAACGCAAAAAATATATACAGGGGAAATAGATGCAGAGAAAATATTCCGTTATTATCCTTTTTGTTCTGTTATTTTTTACTGCCTTAAAAGCCGAATTAACGCAAGAAGAGTTAAAAAGAACCTACTCTGAAAACAGAAAATTTAATATATCCATAGCAGAAGAGATAAAAAAATTTATTAAAGAAAATCCTGATTCTGAAGAATTGCCTAAATTGTACTACAGTTTGGCAGAGTTGACTTCCGATATTTACGCTCAGGAAATAATGAGCAATTACAAATATAACTTTGAAATTGCAAATTTATACAAAAAGGCAATTTCTCTTAACCCGAATTACGAAACGGCGGATGTTGCTTATTACAATATAGGATATTATACATTTCAAGGATTTAAAGTAAAAAGGGACCAAGGAAGAAATGCTCAATTTGACAAAGGAAATTACTTTATGGCATCCGATTGGCCTGATTCCTTAAGACTTATGAAAAAAGCGGTCAATGAAGCAATAGAAAGTCTAGAAAAAGTTTCTTCTGATTATCCTGAGTCAGATTATCGCAGCGCAACTCTTTATTGGCTGGGCAATATTTATTTTAAACTTGCCATTGATGCCCCCGGGGATAAAGAAACCTTATATAAAAAAGCAATTCAATATTTTACGGATTTGACCAAAGAGAAGGCATATTCGGAAAGAATTAACGGTCTTTACATGAGAGGCTGGACATTTTATGCTCTTAAAGATTATGACGGAGCAATTAATGATTTCTCTCAAATTTTAAAAGAACTGGAACAATCAAGCAATAAAGAATTAAAAAATCAATTTGAAACAGAAACAATAGAGATGACGGCTCAAGGTCTTGTCGGAAAAGATGATATTGAATATGAAAAATATTCAAAGGCAGCTGCAGCAGCTTTGGAAACTTTTTCGGCTCTTGTCGATGAGAATTACGGAAAACAAATCATTAATGAAACGATTAATCTGAAGTTACAATTAAATGCACCTATGCAAGCTTTGGATTTATACAACGCCTACCTCAAACTGTATCCGATTTCTATTGAAGCGCCTTCTTACAATGATTCGATTATAAGTATATTGAAAAGATCAAAAGGAAGAACAAGAAACAATAAAGACGTACGCAAACTTATAAGAAAAGAATATATGCGCATAGCAGATACATACCGCCCTGATTCATTGTGGTATCAAACATTCAAAGACGAGAATATCGAATCTCAACTTAAACTGATAAGAGAAGCTTACGAAAAATATGCTTCAGTAAGCTTGTACAATGATTTCGTAAAAACCGGCAATGAAGACTTATTAAGAGAGTTAACTCAATTATTAAAAGATTATGAAAAATTCAAGGAATTTTACGATGATAACGGCAAAGCATGGCTGGAAAACCAAGAGAATATACTTGTAAACGCCTTTATAAATTCAGCTCAAAAAAACAAATCTGTACCATTATGGTTTAATGCGTTGCAGGAAATTGCCGAATACAATGAAAAATATCCGAACAATAAAAACTATTTCAACAATGAGTTTAACGCTTTTCTCTGCACGGAAAACATTTATGAATTGGTAAGAGAAGATATTGAGGCAATAAACTCCGGCGACAGTTTAAGAAAACCTGCCATGAGCGAACAGGAAGCGGATTCATTATACCTGACAGCAGCTGACAGATACGAAAAAATTCTTACAGATGAGACATATACCGCAAAAAACAAAAAAGACGACTTAGTTAAAATAACTTATAAAAGAGCGGAAATTTATTTTAAATATGCCGACTATGATAGCTCTTATCAACTCTTCGAGAATTTATTAGCATTGACTCCCGGAGAAAATATACAAAAAGTTGCCCTGACAAAATTGGCGGAAATAAGCAAAATACGCAAAAATTATTTAGTTGCGGAAGACTTTTACAGAAGAGCGGGAGAATTTGCAAACACCCGAGAAAAAAATTTGTATAAAACGAATGCCATGGCTATGATTAAAGCAAACGCAGATTCATTGGAAATTGCCGGTTCAAATCATTTGGCAGCCGAAGAATATTTAAGATTGGCAAAAGAATACACAGATCAGGAAAAAATTATACCTTTAAAAGTAAAAGCGGTAAACAACTATAAAAACAGAAGCGAATATGACAAAGCTATTGAACAGATATTGGAAATAGCTCAAATGAAACCGCAAAAAACAGACAAATTAGGTCTTTATCGTCAAGCTTGGGATATAGCTGATTCTTTGATGACCGAATATAAAAAAGGCGAAGAGCTCAGAAAAGAATTTATAAGTCTCTATCCTGCCTCAAACGAAGCTTTCAAAATAAGATCACAAATAATAAAATCTTATGACGGCGGAATATTTGATGACAAAGATAAAGCTGCCGAAATGTATCTTCAACTCCATAAAGACGTAAGAGAAAAGAAAATAGATAACGGAGATTTTCCGGAAGAACAAATATACCTTTTGGCGCTCAATATTTATCTTAATCAAGAAAAAGAAGAACAGGAAACAAAAGAAAATTCAGATAAAAAAGAACTTGCCGAAGAAGAAAATCAGACAAAAGATTCTAAAGAAAACTTAACTGTTCCCATGATGCTGGAATTTGAAAAAATGTATCCTAAGCATGAGAAATCTCTTGCATTCCTTAAAAAAGTCGCTTTGGGGTACAAGAAAAAAAACAACACGGCAAAATACAAAAAAATGGCTGCTTATATTTACAAAAAACATCCGGAACTTGATCTTGTTTCGACAATAGCAATAGAAGAATTGGCAGAAATATATGCAGAAGCCGATACATTGTATGAAACTAAAGACTATATCGGCATGAGAGAAAAAATAAAAGAATATAAAGCTCTTGAAGCGTCCTATGTTGCCGAAAAAATTAACAAAGAAAAAATCCATAATAATGTTGTTTACGAAAACTTTGATATTTGGGAGGAAAATATCAAATACGAAAAGGATAAAGTCGCTTACATGGAAAAATATAATTCAACTCTCGAAAAAGTCGAGCGAGAATTCCTTGAAGTATCTTACAACAGCATATTTAAAGTTAATAACTTAACCAAAATCAAGCAACATTACGTCAAAAGGATTAAAGCTTTGAATAACCAACCGGATAAATACGGTAAAATGTTATTGGAACTTATTAAAGAAGGAAATAAATTCGAAATAACAACCGAACAAATAACCCGAGCTTTATTTTTGAGGGCGGAATGTTATAAATACACAGCGGAAGCTTTAACGGCTCAAGCTCAAAAATTTGCAGAAATTTCAACCGAAATTAAACAAGTGGAAAAAATCAGTATTATCAAAGCCAAAAACCTGAAAAAGCAATGTCTTAATATGGCTGCCCAAAAAAAGAAACAACTTGATAAAGCTTGGTTACAAGGTATTGCAACTATCTATAAAAAGTTCATGAAAGATAAAGATTACGAAGATGAGTGGACTTTAGCGGCTAAAAATATATTGATAGAAAAAGGGATATTGAAAGATGAAATTTCACTAACATACGATTATTACGGCAAAATATTTATCAATAACCAAAAACCGAATCAATCCCTGAGCAAAACATTAAAAACTGATTCTTTATGGAGCAATCTGCCGACAAGAGAAACATTATCCGACAATAATTCTCTAAAAATAAAAGAAATTGATACAGACTATATAAGTTTTGTAAACATAAAAATAATACCGGAAACCATTCCGTATAAAATAGAGGTTGATTATTATGCCAAAGAAGAAAAAAACTTCTTATTTAACGGAATGCCGGCAGATCGACAAGTCAGCGTCAAAGAGAACTTAACCATTGATTCTCTTTCTTTAACTCACTATAAATTCAGTTTAATTAAAGATTTCCTGCCGGAAAATGATTTGAGTTTCATCTTCAGAAGAGATACAACAACTGTCGAAAAAGATTTATTTGATTGCAACATTTCAATAGTTTATATCAGAGAGAAATTAGAAGAGCACAGAGTGACCAGGAAAATGCATCTTAATACAGACAAAAGCTGGATGGTTAAGTTAAACGAAGAAATAAACCCTGATACAATAATTGAAATTGATTCATCTTGGACACTTGCCGATACTGCAGATTTTTCAGTCTTTAAATCTTCTTTTATCGGAATGGAAAACTCTCCTGCTGAAGTTATTTGGCACTCGCAAGAAGATACAAGTTCAGTTGATACAATCTGGTTGATTAAAAATATTTATATCCCGGAGAAATTTGTTTCCGGAGAAATGAAATTTATAGGTCAAAAAGAATTATCAGCTTGGATTAACGGAACGCCTATTATCGAGAATTATAAGACGGAGTATGATGCGACGCTTATAAAATGGTTACCGAAAGTAATAAAACCGAATCCTTCTCTGTTTAGAAAAGGAGAGAATCAGATTCTTTTCAAAGTTAAAGACGACAGAGTTTACGGCGGTTTCATTATGGAATTTGATTATACGGAAAAGAAAAAGCAGGAAAATCAAGAAATTAATAAAAGCGTTCAGGATAATCAGAACAGCGCAATAAAAAATCAAAATGAAGAAAATGACAAAGAAGAAGAAAAATCAAACTCGGGAAATGAATAGATAAAAAACTCCCGAAGAAGACAATGAAAAAGAAGCAGAGGCAAAAAAATGAGAACTAAAATCTTACTTTTCATAATAATCATTATCGTTTTTACAATGCTGGAAGCGGAAAATAAGAAAAAATCAATCAAAAGCAATAAGAAAAAAGCAAAAAAATATATTGAGTTTGTAGATAAAGACGAAGGCGACGAAGAGCAAGCATCTGTTTTAAAAAAGCCTTCTGAAATTCAAACTGCCATAAGCAGAAAAAATAAATTTTCAGCTTATCAATACAGTCAAAACAAAAGAGCGAAAATAATAAAAACAAATCGCTTATTGTATAAAAAAATGGAGGATTAAGATTATGATTTCTTTAAAAAAATGGCTTTCTGTAAGTGTAAGTTTAGCAACAGGATCAATATTATTTGCAGAAGAGGCTGCTTCCTATTCCGGAAAAGTAAGCATTGTAAAAATGTATAATGAAGGCGGTGAATTTATGCCCATCATTGCCGGATTGGGAGTTATCGTTATTCTTATGGCAATAGTTAAAACTTTCAGACTTTCCATAAAAGAAAAGTTTGATGCCAAAAACTTTTATTTAAAACTTAAAGGGTACATCAAAAACCAACAATATGACGAAGTTCAAAAAATATGCTCTAATTTTAAAGACAAGACTTTGGGATTTATTTTCTGGAACGGCTTTATTACTTTTAATGATGCCAGAAAATCAGGAATCAAAGGCAAAGAATTAAAAGAAGTTTTGGAAAATGCTTTTGAAGAAGCAGCTATGCAAAAAATTCCTGAAATCGAAGCAGGTCTTTTCTGGTTTGACGTTTTCGGGCAAGTCGCAACTCTTATGGGACTTCTGGGAACAATTTTCGGTTTGGTTCAGTCTTTCGATGCTTTGGGTAATGCGCCCGAATCAGAAAAATCAAAACTTTTGACAAGCGGTATTTCAACAGCTATGGGTACTACAGCTTTCGGTCTCGTAGTTGCGATACCTACGATGTTTATTAAAGGCGGATTACAGGTAAAAGCTAAAAAAATCGTTAATCAAGTTGACGAATACAGCGTTAAGATGATTAATCAGGTATCTAATTCATTGGGAGAATAAATTATGGCTCGTGTTGCACCCTCGCAAAAAAGGAGAGGGAATTTTAGCGAATCCAAAGAGCTTAATTTGATTCCTATTATGAACCTCTTTATAGTGGTTTTACCCATGCTTTTAACAATTTATGTCTCAGTAAAGATGACTATGTTGGAAATAGCATTATCAGCCGGAGGCGCTTCCGCTTCCAATGAAAAAATAACGGAAAAACCGCCGAAAAAAATAACATTGGGTTTATTTGAAAGCGGATTTGAAATAAAAGTAGGAGAAGACTCAAAAAAGAAAAAAGCTCCCGTTATTAAAATACCGGCTAAAGATATGTCTCAAACGACAGCAAATCTTCATTATGATTTCATAAAACTTGACGAAGAGCTTGAAAAGTTAAAAAAAGAACACAAAAATCAATCGACAATATCAGTAATACCTTCAGATAATCTGAAGTTTGAAGCTTTGACAACAGCCATTGACGTATGTAAAATGAATAATTTTACAGACATTAATTATACGCCGATGCAGAAAAAATACTTTGGGCGTACCAGGTAGGAGTGGTTATGGTAAGAAAAAGCAGAATTACTCCGCAAAATAAAGAACTGAATATCACATCATTGATTGATATTTTAACGATATTACTTGTTTTCATGATTAAAAATGTTTCTATGGATGCTCAAAAATTGATTATTCCTGAAGGAATGGATATTCCTAAAACTTACACAAAAGAACAAGTACTTGAAAAAGGTAATGTTGTTCTTGTAAAATTATATGAAAACCAAATATTGGTAGGAAGCGACAGTCAATTTGCGGGAACTCCAGAAGACTTCATAAAAAGAGAGAAGACAAGAAAAGTACTGCTTAAATTATTGGAATCGGAAGCTGATGTTATTAAAGCAAACAATTCAGAAGCCATCCCTTGTCTTATGATACAAGCAGACAAAAATGTAAAATGCAAGTACCTTACACAGCTTATTTTGGCAGGTGCAAAGGCTTCTTTTTCGAATATTTATCTATCTTCAACAGAAGCCGGCAAGGCTGAAGTGTTGGGAATTTAAAAGGGGGATTTAATGGCAAATAAATTATTGGATATGACCCTCTTTTATAAAGGGAAAAGGCTAAACTTTGCCAGAGAAGGTCGTGAAATTAAATCTAAATTTATTATCGGATCAAATATTAATTTGTTTTGGGAAATTTTAGATTCAAAATTCCCCGATAAATTTGAATTTCTCACCAAAAAAGGCAACAGATATATAATAAATCTTCATTCTTCAATGTCATTTGAAGTTGAAGAAAACAATCTTGTATTATCGCCGGAAGAATTAAAAATGAAAAAAATTCTTTCCGGTAATTCTATAATTTTAAACGAAAAGATATCCGGAACGGTCAGTTTTTCGGAACACTACAAAATTTCCTTCCGCTATAAAAAACCTTATTTGCGACCTATTTCGGCAGCCGATAAAGAACTTATCAGAAAATACAAAAGAAGGCAAGAATATCGTAAAGGAGCCGTAGGAGAGTTTATATTTATTTTCGGCGGTTTAACGACGTTCATGATAATTTTATTTTACCTGATGTCTCAATACGAACCGCCTGTCGAAGAAAATATTTTGCAACAGAAAATTGCAAGAGCGAAAGAATCGGTTCAAAAAATTCAGTTTGAAGAGCAAAAAGAGACTCCCGAGAAGAAAAAAGAACAAAAGATAAATACAGCCAATATTACCCAAAAAAAACCTGAATCCCAAAAAGAACTGAAAAAAATAGTTAAAGAAGCCAATAAACAGGCAGAGAAAAGAATTCAGGATATTATCGGTGATTTGGATCTGGGAGATTTCGGAGGAGCGGGAGACGTTGACCTTAATGCCGATACCGATTTCGGAGCAGAAATATTAGAAGCAAATGTTTCGGCTGAAATTGTTGTATCGGGATCTCGCGGAGGTAAAAAAAGAAAAGTTAATAAAGCGGCTGTTGCCGATTTTAACACTTCAGCGGTTAAATCCTCAGGTGACTTATTGGAAGATACCGGCAGTTTAAGCAATCTTGTCGGAGATGCCGATCTCGGCGATATAGGAGATCTGGGATTAGGCGAGATGGATTTATCTGATCTCGGAGGAGTAGAAGATATTAAAACCAAAGAGATAAGCGGAAGCGTTGAATTTGCCAAGGTAAAAGCAAGTTACGCTGCCCTTGCAATGGTTTCCGAAGAAGAAATAGATCTTACATCCATGAGTCAAGAAGATCAAAATCAGTTTGCTTCCATAAAAAATCAGGTAGCTACTTACAGATCCCGTTTAGTCAGTCTTTACAGTCAAGAATCTCTGATTGTAGATATGGGCGGTTATTTAAATATTACTCTTTACATATCAGGAAGCGGTAAAGTGGAAGGAGTTGATATTGAAAGAGTTTCGGGTTCCAATTTTACCGATGATTTTATAAATAAGTGTCGTAAGCTTATTATGAAATGGAAGTTCGGGGTAAAAAAAGCCTCAAAATATCAATTCAGACAAAAACTTCAAAATATATAAAGCAACAAGCCCCTTCGGGGGCTTTTTTTTGATTCAGAAAAATTAACCTGTATGCAAACAAGAGATAAAATGGCAGAGAATACGGTTTCAATAGAAAAAATAAGTAAAAAATACGGTGAAAAAACAATTATAGAATCAGTATCATTCGGGCTGAAAGAAAACGAAAAAATAGGATTAGTCGCCATAAACGGTTGCGGCAAAACAACCTTGCTTAAAATGATTGCAGGCGAAGAATATCCCGATACAGGTAAAATAACTTTCAGAAAAAACTTAAAAACGGGTTATTTGCCCCAAAAGCCGAAACTTAATCCGGAAAACACAGTTTGGGAAGAGATATTTGAAAGCAAAGACGAAAAATTTCTTTTACTGAAAGAATACGGACGTATATTATTTCAATCGGAACACGAACAATCCGCTGAACTTTTTGACAAGCAACAAACAATTTATGACAAAATAGAGCATTCCGGAGCCTGGGAAATTGAAACAAAAGCAAGAAAATATCTCAGCCTTTTAGGTCTAAAAGACCCAAACAAAATAATCGGAAATTTATCCGGGGGCGAACAGCGCCGAGTTGACATTGCCAGAGTTTTAATGTCGGATCCCGATGTTATCCTTCTGGACGAACCGACCAATCATCTTGATATAGACAGCATAGAATGGCTTCAAGATTTTTTAAGAGACAGCAAATCAACCTTGCTTTTCGTAACTCACGATCGTTATTTTTTGGACGAAGTTTGCACAGGAATCATGGCAATTGATGAGGGGAAAGTTAAATTTTATAACGGAAATTATTCCTATTATCTGGAAAAAAAGGCAATGGAACTCATCGATTTGCAAAGAAAAGAAACACGCCGTCAGTCTCAATTAAAGCGAGAATTAAAATGGCTGAATCGCGGAGCAAGAGCCAGATCTTCAAAACCGAAGAATCATCTCGACAGAGTGCATGATTTGATGAATAAATCTTATCTTAAACCGGAAAACAAAATGAAAATATCATTTCAAACTGTCCGACAGGGAAAAACTGTTTTGGAAGTTCACAATATTACAAAAAAATACGACAAGAATTTATTCAGTAACTTTTCTCACTTCTTTACTAAAGGAGAAAAAGTCGGAATTATAGGCGATAACGGTTCAGGCAAGACAACATTTCTAAAAATACTGACAGGAACCGAAAAACCTGATTCAGGATTCGTAAAAACAGGATTAAACACGAGATTTTCATATTTCAGACAGGAAGATGAAATTTACGCTGCCGATATTTCAGTTACGGATTATATAAACGAATATGCTCCGAACGTAAAAACGGGAACAGGATCTTTACTTTCGGCATCGGAAATTTTAAAACGTTTTCTGTTTAACGGAAAGATGCAGCACAGTAAACTCTCTTCTTTATCGGGAGGCGAAAGAAGAAGATTATTTTTATTGAAATCACTTTTATTCGGCGCCAATTTCCTTATCATGGATGAGCCGACCAATGACTTCGACATCAAAACTCTGGAAATATTGGAAGATTATCTCGATGATTTCCCGGGTTGCTTGCTGATTGTTTCCCACGACAGATATTTTCTGGACAGAACCGTTGATTCCCTGTTTGTTTTTGAAGAAGGGAAAATAATAAAATTTCCGGGAAATTATTCCGATTTCCTGTTGGTAAAGAAATACAAAAAAGAAAAAAAAGAAGAAAAAATCAACAAAAAAGAACTTTACAAAGAACAAAAAAGCATTAAAATCAAAAAAATATCTTACAAAGATAAATTGGAACTGGAAGCAACGGAAAAGGAAATTGCCGAACTTGAAGAAAAATTGGCGGAACAGGAAAAAGAATTATCTGAAAATTCCGCAAATTTGGGAAAAGACGATTTTATAAGAATATCCCGGGAAAGCGAAGAAATTGAAAAAAAATTAAACATTAAAATGGAACGCTGGGAAGAATTGGAAGCCCTTAACAACTAAGTTTATGTCAAAATCAAAAAAATCCTCCGAAAATATTCCTGCCGTATCTCAAGGCGAAATAATAAACGAGCGTTATCTGATCAAAAAAAAATTGGGCGCAGGTTCTTTCGGAGCAGTTTATCTTGCGCAGGATTTGAAACTTGATGTTGAGAAAGCAATAAAAATCTTCGGTTACAACGAAAATACGGAAAGCATGATTTCCGAATTAAGAAAAGAAGCCAGACATCAGGCAAAAATAAGACATCCCAACATAATTCATCTCAATGACTTTGACGCTTCAGGCAAATATCTCCTATTGGACATGGATTATATCGAGGGAGTAACTCTTGCCGAAAAGTTAAAAAAGAAAATACCGCAAATCGATAAATACGAATATTCTTTGCAAATTGCTTCGGCTTTGGAAGCTGCTCACGAGAAAAACATAATTCATCACGATATTAAACCTTCCAATATCATGATTAACAGACAAAATACGGCAAATTTAACAGATTTCGGGATATCGGAAGTTACTGATTATCATAACAATAAAAAAAGCGCTTCCGGTTCTCGCCCTTACATCGCGCCGGAAAAAATCAGAGGCCAAAGATCTTCTTTTCGATCCGACATTTTCTCTTACGGAGTTCTGCTTTATGAATTATATTACGGGAAACGTCCGTTTAAACCGGATAAAAAAGGCATTCCTGATTATAAAATACCGAAGAATATAATTAAAAGCCGGAGACCTTTGGATAAACTCATAAAAGAATGCCTGAATCAATATCCTGATTTACGACCTCAATCTTTCAGAGAAATTACGGAAAGACTGAAAAAAATAAAAAATGAAGCAACCAAAGGAAAAGTAAAAATAATCAGAGAGTATATAGAGAAAAAAATCAGAGTCAGAGACATGGACTTTGAAACGAAAAGAGATATTGCTCTTTTATTTTTACTGATGATTTTACTGGTTATTGCAGGACCTTACTATCTCAAAGCGATGGATACCTTGCTGAAATCCGGAAAAAACACCATAATAGATTTCCCTTCCTCAGCCGGTTTCGTTAACGGAGAGTACAAAGGAGTTACTCCCATTAATGCCCGTTTGGAAGAAAATGATTATTTTCAAGCCGTAAATCCCGTAAACGGTTTTAAACTGGACGGACTTTATCAAGGCGGCAATTATCTTCGTTTCAGAAAAGAAGGAAACAAAATTTACCTCAACAACAAACTTTACGGGCAAATGGTAAATTCCGGAAAAGATTTGCCTGTCGATCCGGAAATAACATTTTTATATACCGATACAGATATTCCGATTCAGCAATTGAGAAGCATAAAAACATCGCATCCGCTAATATCTCTCGGCGAAAATTTCCCTGCTAAGTCATTGTATAAATTGCCGATGAAAACAAAATTCTTACGCATTGCAAATCCTGATTTTCATGATTTAAGAAAAATATTCTTTTTAAAAGATTTGATAGGTCTGGATATTTCCGAAAAAAATAAAATAAATTTATCTTACATTAAATTTTTCAAAAAACTGCAACATTTAAACATTGCAGATTCAAACAAGGATAATCTTGATTCAATTTACGAACTCAAAGAATTACGTTCCCTTAATTGTTCTCACAATAAACTTTCTTCTCTTGCAGGAATAGAAAAACTTACCAATCTGAAAAGTATTAACCTTGATGATAATTTCGATCTTAATTCTTTGCAAAATTTAAAAAATTCGGATAAATTGGAGTTTGCTTCCCTGGATAAACTTCCCCTTATTTCTGATGAAGATAAAAATATATTGAGACATCATCTGAGAAATAACAGAAAAAAAGCTGATGAAATCGGTAAAAAAAGAATTATTCCTCAAGGATTTATATTCCAAAAAATTATCGTTTTTCTTGTTTTTGCCGTATTTATCCTCATCCTTATTATTCTTATCGGATTATTGGGAAAAATGAACTTCAAAAATAATCAGGCAAAATCAAACAAAAGATCAGAAGAAGAAAAAACTTACAAAGAAGAGATTGAAGATATAAAAAAACTGATTATTGCAAACCGACTGGTAAAACCGGAAAAACACAATGCTCTCCAAAAAATAACCGATTTGCTGAAAAAAGATCCTGACAACGAAAATCTTAATCAGGAAAATAAAAATATCTTAAAAAAAATAAATGAAAAAATAAAAACTCATCAAAAGCGAGGAGAAACAGAACCGGTTTATTTATTGTCAAATGCGGCAAGAAATATCCAACCAGATCCGGGATTAAACTCGATTGCCTTAAAAAGTTTAAAGAAACTTGTTTCAAAATCAGAAGAAAATTTCGTTCTGATCAAAGGCGGTTCTTTTGAAATGGGAGATTTTACGGAAAAAGGTCAAAACAGCGCAAAACCGGTTCACAGGGTAAATTTAAACGATTTTTATCTCAGCGACACAGTCGTTACAAACGGACAATTTTGCGAATTTCTCAATAAATTCGGCAACATTAAAGATCAAGGAGTCTATGCCGTAAATATCGGCAGTCCGTATTGTCAGATCCGTTACGAAAAAGGTAAATATTTCCCGAAAGAACCATATCACGATTTTCCTGTAATCGAAGTAAGCTGGTTCGGAGCAATGCGTTATTGTCGCTGGAGAGACGGAAGACTTCCTACGGAAGCAGAGTGGGAATATGCGGCAAGAAACAGAGGCGAAAAGATAATATTTTCAACAGGCAACAAAAATTCTCTGAAAAAAAGCAATTTTTTGATAGATAAAAACGATGATCGCTGGCATTCTTCGGTTGCGGTAAAAACCTATAAACCGAATAAGTTGGGAATTTATCAAATGAGCGGAAACGTTTTGGAATGGTGTTTAGATTATTTCGATCCCGCCTTTTACGGAAAAGGCATCATCGATAATCCGTACGGTCCGAAATCAGGGATGACAAGAACAGTCAGAGGCGGCGGCTGGTGTTTTCATTTGGACAGAACCGCAACTTTTTATCGAGGATCGGCGCAAGACACTTCCAGAACTAATTTTATCGGATTCAGAGTAGCAAAAGAAGCGTAAAAATCGTTTCGCAGTCATAAATCTTTAAGAATTATATTTTTACGTAATATTTATTTAAAAAACGGGTTTAAACTATACAAAATTAACGTCTTCTTAAAAATGGATCAGTCTAATAAAATTTAACGGAATAAAATATGAAAAAAATATTTATCGCAGTCGCAATACTGATTTTCAGTCTGCTTAATGCATCTCTCAGATACAATAATAACCCGGAACATATAAATACTGAAATTCGTTCGGAAGAAATTCCGGATTTACGATATTATTCAGGAGACCCCGTTTATTTATGGTATAATACGGCTCCGGAAGATAAACATTACTGGGCTCAGGAATTTGTTGTTGATGATTTTTTCAGAAAGTTTTCCGTTAATATTCCGGACAGTCTCCGAGAAGAAAGTTTTACCTTAAAAAGAGTACGTTTTTACAGTTTATTCAATGCTCCTGCCGTAAAATTCAATTTTTTTATTGATGATAAAGTTAATCAAGCAAAAGAAAATGTCAACCTTCTGCCGGATCATTACGAAACTGCGGATATAGTCGAAGGTTGGAACGAATTGCTTTTAGAAAAAGAATTAATCGGGCTGAAATTTTTCGTTACTGCCCAAATCATAACCGATCATGTTTCAGGATTATATATCGCCGGAACGGACGGAACAGGAGAAAGAAGTTATTATTATCGCAACAGCGGCGGCAGCTCCTCCGATCCTTTTTATCAATTTTCTCCTCTCGGCGACTACGGATTCAAATCTGATTTCGTCTTTGACGCTTTCGGAGATTATTCTTTAAAAAAGAGCGGAACAGACATCCCGGTTGTCGTTATAAAAAATTTTTATACAGGAAGAGAATTTGCTCCCGGAACCGAATACCAACCTAAAATTATTCTGAAAAATCAATCTTCCGGAATTTCCGAAAAGATAAAGGTTAAATTTGATTTAAATTTAGGAAACAGCTTTTTTAAATCTGACGGTTTGCCTTTACAATCCATGACTGCTTATGAAGAAAAAGAATTTTACGGATTTACGGACGAAGATTCTTATACGGTAAAAGACGAAGTCGGAACTTATCAGTTGCGAGTAACAGTCAGTCCGCAGGACAGTCTTTCCCAAGAAGAACGAGAAACTGAATTCAAATCAATATTTAAAGAAGCAATGCCCCGGCATTTATTGGAAAATTTTTTGATTTCCGATAATGCGGCTCACAACGAATTGGTTTTGCATGAAAATTCGGTTGAAGACACATCTATTGTTATAATGAACTTTTATCCGGATCAAGGCGACATAAAATATTCTCAGGCAGCCAACTCCCGATTTTCTTTCTATAAATTGTTTTCTTATCCGGATATTGCGGTAAACGGCAATTATTTCCTAAAAAACAAACACGTTACAGAGGAAAATATTGATGCTGCAATTGATTCTTTGGCAAAATTTAAAACATTTGTCGCTTTTGATCGAGATTCTCTGAAAGCCGCCTACAGCGGTAACGGAACGGCAATAACGGCAAAAATACCGTTAAAATCAAATTCATTGAATATTCTTCCTGCCTATTACGAAAAGTCGTCTTTTCATGCCGTGTTAACTGAAAGAGACAGTCTTGACGGAGAATTTATCGGAAACACGGTTATCCATCAATTTACGCCTTATTCCGGAATTGAAGGAATTGCGCTTGATACATTGAATACATTTTTTTCGTTTTCCATAAATCCTTTAAATATCAATTTTCATAATGCAACAGTAAATTCAATGGCTGAAAAAACCGATATTTGGTTTTGGTATCAAGCCGAAGATCAGATTCTTTATTTGAATAAAATTAATTACTCGGAAATTGTCGCTTTGGCAAATGATCCCGTAAAAATTTTAAATATTTCTATAAGACCGAGCGTGATAACGGAAGAAAGCCATGATGACTCATCCCAAACAGAGGTTTATGACGGTCTTATTTTCGGAGCAGCGATAGAAAGAGACGGAAAACTTGATTATTCGGACTTAAAAATCCATTTTAATATCAAAAGCAAATCCGACCCGTCTTACAATAAATCTAAACAAGTTACTTTGGATTCGCCCTTTGAAGGAACGACAAAATTTATTGTTTCCGATTCTCTGTTTACGCTTAAACTTGAAAACGATATATCTTCGGATTTGCGAGTTGAAGTTTACTTGGACTGGAACACAACCAACGGTGAAACAGGAGAATCCGCTTTTAATTCCGTTTATTTTTTCACGGTAAACGGGGTTGAGCATGAAAAGATTATGCTTGATATGTTTGCCAATCGTCCTTTTGAAAATATTCAACAAATGTCTGAAGCTTTAGCTTTGGCAGAAAAATACAATAATATCGATGTGCAGGCGTTATTTCTCAATAATTCGATAATTCCTGAATCTGAGGCGGCGGCAAGAATCAGCGAGCTGGGATTTTCTGTTTCCATGATGCCGGGACTCAGGGTAAACGGCAACTTCTATCATGCCGATCCGAATGCGGAAGAATTGGAAGCTTCCGTGTCGGATTATTTGTCCCGAACAACTTTTGTCGAAGAAGATTTGATTGAAGCAAAAGACAATACCGGAGATATTACGGTTATTGTTTCGCTGAAAAATCCCGGGATTCCAGTGTATGAAGAAAGATTGAGACGATTACGTTTTAAAGCTGCGGTTACCGTCGATACTCTTGCTTACGGAAATAATGTGCCGGAATATTATATGAATTTAATCCCGGAAGGTATTCCTGTTGAATTTTTGAGTATGAATACGGCACAGGAATTTCAATTTTCTTTACCGACGGATCCGGCAGTTTACAGTTTTGCCGATGATTCGGAACATGACCTTGATTTACGGGTAAAAGTTCATTATTGGTTGGAAGATGAGGAAAATAACTCTATTGCTTTTTACAATTCCCTCACCATGAGAGAAGTTAAGTTACTGAGAAAACGTTTTGAGAACGTTCCTCCTTCCGCAAGCCTTAAACTTTACCCTAATCCTTTTGATTTAAGACACTTGTTGAGAATAGACTTTACCGCCGATCGTTCCGTAGATAAAGCTTCGGTTTCCGTTTACAACATAAAAGGTCAAAAAGTAAATGAGTTTTCCAAAGAAATCAGAGGAAGAAGCGGCACCTTGATTTGGAACGGGAAAAATTTAAAAAATAAAAATGCGGCAAACGGAATTTATTTTATGAAAATAAAAATTGAAGCCGACAAAAAAACAAAAACTTACGTAAAAAAATGTTTATTGCTGAAATAAAATGAGAAAGCTTAAAATATTCGGTCGAAATGTCATTGAACTGACCGGGGCGATTCATATTCATACAAGCCATTCCTTTGACAGTGAAACTCCCATAGAAAAGATAATAAAAACAGCTCGTAAATACAGAATTGATTATTTGATGATTACCGATCACAATAACCTCGAATGCCGAAACGAAAAATCGGTCAAAGAATCTGATTATCCGAAAGTAATAGTCGGAACAGAAGTAAACGACAAACAGCTTAATAATCATTTACTTGTTTTCGAGTCTGATAAAATTTATACAAATTGCGATGCGAGAGAGTACACCCAAAAGTATCATGAAGAAAAAGCAATTTCATTTGTTGCTCATCCGTCAGAAAAAAGAGCATGCGGAAAATATCGTAAATATGAATGGACTCTTAATGATTTTTCACAAGTTGACGGACTTGAAATATGGAATTTTTTATCCTCTTGGCTCGGAAAACTGCGTCCGTCTTTAAACGGTATTTTTATGGTATTGTTCCCTTTTTTATTTACGGGAAAACCGGAAAAGGAAAATCTGGAAATTTGGGACAGAGTTAACGTAAACGGACAAAGAAAAGCCGGGATAGGTTCCATAGATGCTCACGGAACTCCCGTATCTTTCGGAAAATTTACTTTTCACATTTTAAAGCACAAACTTTTATTGCGTTCTCTCAGAACCAACATTTTATTAGAAGAAAATACGGAAATATCAAACAGGTCAATTCTCCGGGCATTAAAAAACGGAAATTCCTATATAGTTAATTATCGACGAGGAATGCCTTATAATTTTTATGCCGGCATATCCGGCTTGAACGGCAAAGAAGCAATTTTCGGAGAAGAAATAAATTTTGCGCCGGGCTTAAAATTTTATTTCAGACTGCCCGGAATATGCAGAATTGATCTTTATCGAAACGGGAAAAAATCGGATTTCGTCAAAGACGAAAAAGGTTTTTTTGAAATTAAAGAAAAAGGTTCCTACCGACTGGAAATTTTACGTTACGGTCGAGGATGGATTTATACCAATAATATTTATGTCATTTGATGAGGAAAAAATGGGAAATACAGATAAAATATACGTAAAAGAATTAAGCGAACACATAAACAAAGAAGTAATATCAAGTTTTTTGGTTACTCACAAAGAACTCAGAGAAGGCGCAAATAATCTTTTTATCAGATTAAAATTGGGCGACCGAACAGGGCAAGTCGTTGCCAATATTTGGAAGAATGCCGCAAATTTTAATGAAATGTTTGCCGAAGGCGATATTATAGAGATAAAAGGAATTGTAATTCTGTATAAAGGTCAGGTTCAGGTAACAGTCAATAAATTGCATAAACTTAATGAATTGCAATGCGATCTCAGCGATTACGTGCAAACTGCCGAACGCGGAATTCAGGATTTGGCGGCAGATTTCTTTAAATTTATAGACAGCGTTCAAAATCCGCATTTAAACTCTTTGCTGAAAAAAATATTTGATGAAGATAAAGAATTTTTCGCAAAATTTGCCAAAACACCGGCAGCCAAAAGCTGGCATCATAATTATATGGGCGGTCTTTTGGAACATTCTCTCGCAGTTGCTTCCATCTGTAATTTTTGCGCCAATCTTTATCCGGTTGACCGTGATCTCCTTGTTACGGGAGCATTATTGCACGACATAGGCAAAATGCAGGAATATAACGTTCAACCGTCAATTGAATTCAGCGATATAGGACGCTTGATAGGTCATATATGCCTGGGGGATCAATTGATTTATGAGACGGCTTCCAAAATAAATCTTTTTCCCAAGGATTTACTCATGAAATTAAGACATCTGATATTGTCTCATCACGGAGAATACGAAAAAGCTGCGGCTCGTCTCCCCCAAATGCTTGAAGCAACCGTTTTACACTTTGCAGATAATATGGATGCGCAATCCGCCGGAATAACTCAATTAATAAAAGCAGCGGAAAACAACGTCGGCAAGTGGACGGAATTTGATAAATTCAATAATCGCTATTATTACTTAGGCTAAAATAAGCCCGAAAATTAAGGAAAATTATGTTTCAAACATCCGTATTGGCAAGCGGCAGCAAAGGCAATGCTTTTTTAATAAAAACCTCTAAAACTAAGATTTTGATCGATGCCGGATTAAGCGGGAAAAAAATAATTGATGCAGTAAATTATCATAATTTAGATGAAAGCCGTCTTAAAGCCGTAATTGTCAGTCACGAACACTCCGACCATGTCGCAGGAGCCGGAGTACTTTGCCGAAAGTTGAAAATTCCCCTTTATATCTCAAAATTAACACACGAAGCAGCATTAAAACGCTTAGGAAAACTGCCGTCCGGAGTTCGTTATTTCAGCGGCGGAGAATATATTAAAATACATGACTTAACTGTTCATCCTTTTGTTGCTTCTCACGATGCCGTCGATCATCATAATTTTGTCGTAACAAGTCCGGATTATGAAAACAAAAAACTGGCGGTTATTACAGACGTGGGCTATGTTTCTCGATTATTGATTGAAAAATTAAAGAACGTAACCACTCTGATTTTGGAAAGTAACCACGATATTGAAATGCTGATGAACGGTCCTTATCCTTGGGAATTGAAACAGAGGGTAAAATCACGGTCAGGACACCTGTCTAACGAGCAAGCGGTGTCAGTTATATCTCAAATTCATCATCCTGATTTAAAAAATATAATCTTAGCTCATTTAAGCGAACATAACAATACTCCCGAGTTGGCAAAATCGGTAATGCAAAATTTCCTGGATACAGTCAGGTCAAATGCAGAGCTTTTTGTTGCAGAACAATATAAACCGTCAGCGCTTCTTGATGTATAAAACAAATCCCGAATATTTTAAAATTAAGAATGAATTATCAAAAAATGTGAAAAATGAAAACAACCCGAAAGCAAAAAAAAATCCCCTAAAAGGGGATTTTTTTATTTAAAATGGTGAGCCAGGATGGATTCGAACCATCGACTCTCTGCTTAAAAGGCAGATACTCTACCACTGAGTTACTGGCCCTTACCTTTAAGAAAAGGCAAGATTTATCTAAATGAAAAGTGGCATCCCGTAGGGGAGTCGAACCCCTGTTGCAGGAATGAAAATCCTGAGTCCTAAACCACTAGACGAACGGGACATTTTAATTCAAAATTGATGTCGTAAAAAAGTGGCATCCCGTAGGGGAGTCGAACCCCTGTTGCAGGAATGAAAATCCTGAGTCCTAAACCACTAGACGAACGGGACGCAAATGGTGAGCCAGGATGGATTCGAACCATCGACTCTCTGCTTAAAAGGCAGATACTCTACCACTGAGTTACTGGCCCACTTGCAACGAACAGAGACAAACTATGAATGCCCTGTTTTTGCGTCAACAACTTTTTCCTGATTTTCTGAAAAATCTTATAATTCGATTGCTTCGGTCGGACATGCGGATACACATGCTCCGCAATCTACACATGCACTTTCATCAACATTTGCTTTTTCTTCTTTCATTTCCAATGCGCTTACGGGACAAGTATCTACACATGCTGAACATCCTACGCATTTTTCTTTGTCGATTTTTACTGCCATGATAATCTCCTTTGTTTTGTTTGTTTTTTTGTTAACTTTTCGTATCAATCATTACTGCTAAAATTCAGGAGATCGTATATTGCGTCAAATAAAAAAAACAAAAGGGCATTAAGTTCTATCACCCTAATTTTAAAAGAAGTTAGCGTTATTTTTGTCTAACATTTATATTTAGATTTTAAAAGTTTCGACATAATAAGACGTTCCGACGAATTAATAGATTCAACTAACTCAAATTCATCATCAATCCAGTATTCTTTAAAGCCCTGAATAAATTTTCCGACAGCTTCCGCAAAATTGTATTTTTTAGAGGTTACCATATTAACGGCTATCGTCTTTTTACGTAGAATTTCTGCAATTTTTGCGCGTTTTACATCAGAAATTCCCGGTAAAAGTTCAGCAATTTCTTCCTGATTTTCATTTAAAAGAATTGAGCCGTGTTGCAAAAATGCAATTTTTGACCTTACTTGCGCAGAACCGATTATTTTTTTACCGAGACAATTTATTTCATAGCGCGAGCTGCTTGTAAAACAGGGATTGGCGTTCATGCGCTGTTCAGATACGGAAAGGGAACCTTTTTCAAATTCATTCGGAATACCGAGCAAAGTTAATCCGGCAGAAAGAGCTTTGCTTATTTCCGAGTATGTTTGAGTAATATTTCCTTTCATTTTACCGTCCAAAGAGGTAATCACGGCATAAGTAACTTCATTTTTATGCAAAACCATCCGTCCGCCGGTAGGACGTCTGACAACGGCATATCCTTTCGATTTTACTGCATCAAGATTAACTTCCTCTTCAGTTTTTTGATTATTTCCGAGAGAAACAGTCGGAGGATCCCAGTCGTAAAATCTTATCAATGGTTGAGAAACCCCTTCCTGAATCCCAAGAAAAACAGCTTCGTCAAGCGCCATATTTTCATAAGGCGACATCGGCTTGTTTATTAAAATTCTCCATTTCATAATAATCTCTTAATTCAATTTATTTTTTAAAAATCTTCCAAAAGCGAGATAAAGAACCTCGGTTTTGAGTTTCTCACCAAATCAGTTTCCCACGCAAAATCAAGTTTAAGGACAAAAAATCCGAGATTAAAACGAGGTCCGAAACCGTATCCCATTTTTATATCTTTCAAGCGATCATCTTCATAACCTCTGAATTTATCATCCCAAACCGCTCCCAAATCAACATAAGCGCTTCCTCTGAGATTGCCGAATTCGAGCGGCAACGGAAATCCCAATTTAAGATAATCAAGCAAATTGAATCTCAATTCCAAAGACGTAACAATTTTTTTGTGATAATCCGGATGAGAACGAGGCATCTTATAAGCTCGTACGTCAAAAAATCTGTTAAGTTCAAAATTTTGAGCATCGGGTCCGAATGAAGCTCCGCTCGCAATCTTTAAAGCAAAAGAATATTCTTTGGCAAAAAGTTTATAAAACCGCAAGTCGGCATAATGAGTTATATATTGAAAATTGGAAAAAATACTTTGGGAAACATAATACAAGCAACGTTGTCCGTCAATCGGTCCTGCCGAACCGTACAGAGCATTATCATAAACAAAGCTCAAACGAGGCGCATAAACCATTCTTTTTTCGTTCAAACTCGGTTGCAAAACATAATCATCATTGATCAATTTTTCCCATCTCTCGGATTTAACATAAAAAGTATGATCCAAATCTATCCGGAAAAATTTACTTAGAGGATAACTGGTTAAGCCGTAAAATCCGTATTCTCTTTCCATTTCCCTATAACGACCTTTATATTCTCCGTCAATCCAACGTCGCCAATGATTTTCCTGAGAGACATGGAAAACTCCGACTCCGTAATCTATTCTGTCCGCAAAATACAAATAATTAAAAACAATGCTTGATTCTTTCCAGCTGCCGGCAATACCCAACATTGTTCCCACGGCATGATTTCCCATCAAATCACTCATTGATAACTGCAATTGCCCGACTGTTCCTCTGGAGGAAGAGTAAGCCATCCCTCCCCAAAGATTGTCCAAAGAAAATTTCGGTTTATAATCGGTAATTATCGGAATTTCGCTGATTTCCGTCGGTTGCTCGTCTATTTTTATGTTATGCTCGCGAGCAAGGCTGTCTCTTTTGGCAAAATCAGCAAAATCAATAACACTTTCTCTGCCGGAATTTCCTCTAAAAGATATTTTTTTAAATTTCCGATTTCTTTTACCGTATAATTTATAATTTTCGGACGGGAAATTTTTATTGAAATCATATCCCCGAGTATAAAGTTGAGGTTTATATCCTTTTGAGAAATTAAGATTTTGAAAAGGATTTTCGGCAAGATAAAGATCCCAGCCGTTCTCATAATAGACAGATAAAAGCAAATTTTTATCGTCGGGAGAAAGAGCGGCATTATAAACTCCGGACAAAATTTTGCTGATTCCGGCTCTGCTTCCGCTTTCAAGATTTACAATTTCCAAATTACTGATTTTCAGGGAATCGGAAACAAAAACAATATTTTTAGAATCTTGAGTCCAAATCGGCCATGCATTATTAAATTTATCATCGGTAATCTGCATAATCTTGCCTGTTGCAGGTTCAAAAGTAAAAATATCGCTGTTCAAAGAGTAGAAATTATGAAAATTACGCAGGCTGTCATTTACGGATCTTTCACTTGAAAAGGCAATTTTTTTGCCGTCCGGACTCCAAGCAGGCTGAGCGTCATTATATTTATCATTCGTAATGCGAGTTGTTTTTTCCGTATCCAAATCATAAATATATAAATCCGTTTGCAACAATGATTCCGCTGTAAAAGCAATTTTTTTGCCGTCGGGCGAAACCGAAACTTCATAAACTCCTTCAAAATTACCGGGACTTATTTTTTGGTATATTTTATCTTCTTTTAACCCGTAAACATAAATAAAATCGCCAAATGAAGTCTTTGCAACAAAAGCAAATCTGTCATTATCGGGAAACCAGGAGACATTATTGCGGTGAAAATGAAAATCCTCAAAACTTGCATTTTTTTGACCGACAATAATTTTTTTATCTTTGAAATTATCATCATCAACCGAACCGAGACAAATGGAAGTTCGCATATTTTGATTGGAAAAATACAGATAACTTTTCCCGTCAGGAGAAAAAGCGGGCGAATAATTCATATTGGCATTTTGTTCAACATGATCTGTTTTGCGTTTATAAACCTCGTAAGGAATCGAATAATCGCGATAAAGATAATTATATTTTCGATTGAGATAATTTTTCCACATTTTTTGAGCTGTCTTAAAATCATGCCCCAAGACATTTTCAAATGCTTTTTCAATATCGGAGTTATAACGAACAGCATGAACCAAAGGCATTATTTTATCTTCTCCGTACTCAGATGCAATATAAGCAAGAAAAGCTTCTCCTTCCCTGTAAGCAAGATATCCGCCGAGTTCATCCATGGGATAAAGATAATCGTTTAACATCATATCGAAAACAAACATATTATTGTAATTATCCATACCGCCGACAGCCAGATATTCGGGAAGTCCTTCAGACAACCAAAACGGCAAATCCTTCCCGCCTCTTCCTACAACAAAACTTCCTTTTAAAAAATGATCCAAAGAATTTACGTAAGCATGAGTAAGTTCATGAATTAAAACGGATTCCAGTTTCCGGTAGCTTCCGTCAAAAGGAACAACAACCCTGTTTTTGACATGCTCGGTAAATCCTCCTATTCCTTCGTTCAACAAAGGATAAATAATATTAGTCTTTTCAAAATCCGTGTGAGTTGAATAAAAAATAACCGGGAAACGGTAAGTTATCGGTTGTTTGAAAGATTTTTTAAGATAGTAGTATGCTTCCTCCGTCATCAATGCTGCCAAATGTCCGAATTCTTCATTGCCTTTTTCAAAATAAATATCAAAATGCATTGTTTTGATGACAGACCATTCAAGCTTTTCTTTTTGAATTTTATTTTTACCGAAGCTTATAGCCGATAAAATATTTATTCCGGCAAAAATCAAGATTGCAGTTATTATTTTTTTCATAATATATCCGATTTAAAAAACTTTCAGTTCCAAGTATTTTTTGGGATTTTTCTTAACGTCTTTCAAGAGAGAATCAAGAGAATTGACTGAATTGCGCAAATCCTCATATAATTGAGGATCATAAATAAATTTGTTTGCAGAACCGTCTCCCGATTTAATTTCATCGGAAATTTCCGCTATTTGCGACATAATTTGCGAAGCTTTGTCTATTTCTCTGTCTAATTTATCGGCAATTTCTTTTGTTTTGACAAACGTTTCGTTAATATTACCTTTATTCTCTCCGATAATTTCCGATAATTCAGAGGAAACGGAAGAAAGCGAGGTCAAGGTTTCCGTTAACTCTTCTTTATTTTCGGAAATTAAATTATTTATACTGTTTATAAAAACTTTTATCGAGTCTGAAACCGAATGAAAATCGGCAAAAACTTTATCGGCAGAATGTTCGCCGTCAAATAAAACTCCGGCTTTATCGACAATATCGGAGAATTTTTTTACCAAATCGGCAATACCTCCGGCAGCAGTTCCTTCGTAAACAAAATCATCAGAGCTTATTTTGCCTGTTTCAGAAGGATAAACAGCAATTCTTTTTTCTCCCATCATATTGCTTTCTTCCGAAACAAAAACCGTTCCTTCTCGCAGAGGAAAAGGAATTTTTACCCAAGCGGAAATACAGACTCCTTTTTCGGAAAGAGTTATTTTTTTTACCTTGCCGACTTCCACGCCGTTTAAAGTAACTCTGTCTCCGGGATCAATTCCTCCCGAATGATCAAAAAGAATATTTATTTTTTTATATTCGCTTGAGACAAAAATATCTCTTAACCAAGCATAACTGAAAAAAAGAATAATTACAGCAATAAAAACGGTAATTCCTGCTTTTATTTCCGCCGTTCTTTGATTTTTATAAAAATGGGTCATTTATTCTCCGTATATTTTGCAATAAAAGAAAAAAGACTGTTCCGAAACACGAAACAGCCTTATGAAAAATTACATCTCGCTTTTTATCAACTCAGCCAATCTCTCTATGCCTGTTTCAATTTGTTCCGGTGTCGGGTATGAAAAATTCAAACGCATGCAATTATATTTTTCTCTTCCTTTCGGATAAAAATTACTGCCGGGAATAAAAGCAATTTTGAATTTTTTTGCTTTTTCAAAAAGTTCGTCTCCGTTAATTTTTTCGGGCAACTCTATCCAAAGAAACATGCCACCGTCGGGTTTAGTCCATTTCAATCCGTCCGGCATAAATTTATTCATTGAATCAATCATAGCGTTCATTCTCGGGCGATAAAAATCTCTGACCGTTTCAACATGAGGCATCAAAAGATCTCGTTTCAAATATTCGGCAACTGCTCTCTGCGCAACACAATCAGGCGACACATTGACTTTTTGCATCCATGAGCACATTTTTCCGATAAGAATTTCCGAACCTATGATATAAGCAAGACGTAAACCGGGACCGAGAATTTTGGAGAACGATTTTACCATAGTAACCGTATCCGGATTTCCCATTTCGTATCTTGCAATCGAGTACATTGATTTAACCTTCTCCCCCGCATACCTCAAAGGACCGTAAGGATTGTCTTCAAGGATAGGAATATTATATTCAGAGGCAACTTCTATAATTTCTTTCCGACGTTTATGACTCATGGTTGTGCCGCGAGGATTTTGGAAATCAGGAATCAAATAAAGGAATTTTATGTTTTTTCCTTCTTTTTTAAGCTGTTCGGCGACTTCTGACATTTTTTCGGGAATGATGCCTTCATCATCCATATCTATGCTTACCAAATCTGCTCCCATAGATTCAAATGCCAGTAACGAGCCGAGAAAACTCGGAGCTTCCGCAAGAATAACATCTCCTTCGTTAACTAATGATGCAGCATAAAGATAAATACCGTTAGTAGATCCTACCGTTACCAATATTTCTTCGTCTTTCAGACCTTCAAGATCGGTTTCAACTCTGCGAAGCTGTTCTTTCAACAGTCTGTCGCCTTCACTGGCTCCGTACTGTAAAATATCATCGCCTTCGTTTTTTATAACATCAGCAAAGATTTGAGCAATATCTTCCTTGGGAAAAGTTTCGGGGGCGGGAAATCCTCCGGCAAAAGAAATCAAACCGGGAATTCCTTTCGTAGAAGAAAGCATCTCTCTTATTATGGAAGATCTCATATTCAAGGTTTGTTTCGAGAAAAGCTTATTATAATTCATAACCACCTCTTATCATATTTTTTGTTTTTTACGCAGATTTAAATTGCCGGCATATCGGTCAAGCCAAACATCTCGGATATTTAAGAAAACCTGGAATTATTTGTTATAATGCCCGAAACAGACATATACGGGCATATAATTGATTTTATATTTCTGAATTCCGGTCAATCCAAGTTTATTTAATCTTCTTCGGGATTAAACGGATTTAAAAAAAAGTTCAAAGTTTCGATTTGTTTTTGGAATCCTTTACTGCGAAAAACAATATTTTTTTTGTTTGTTTTTACTGAAATATGAAAATCACCCAATTCAGTAAATTCTTTTTTCTTTTTATTGGGAAAAGTTGTCGTATATCTTATCAAATTTTTTTCTCTGTCTTTAAAAATAATTATCGGATTATCAAATATAATCTTGCGTTCTTTTCCGCTGAGAATAAGTTTTTTTACTTTTGCGGCAGATTTTTTATCCGAAGAAAGAGAAAAATTTACGGTAATCGAATCATTAACGGCTTTTTCCCCTTCTCTGAAAGTATAATCAATTTCAAAAACATAGCCGTCGGCTTCCGCTTTAGCCGGTTTTATAAAATATTGCATTAACCCGACATCTTTAAAAAAGGAAACATAATTTTTATTTTTTGCTCTGCCGGGTTTCATGCCGGCATTGACTGAGCATCCGCCTAAAAATAATATCAAGCATAGACTAAAAAAATATTTCATTTTATTCTCTCGGCAAAATATTGATCATTATTAAAAAGTTTATTTATTTTTTCGGGATCGGAATCAAAGTAACTTATTACGGCAGCGCCTTTTTCGTTTTTTATAACAAGTTTAAGCTGAAAATCTCCGTTCTTTTTCACTAAATAAAGATTTTCTTTTTTGCCCGAGACGGATATTTCTTTTTTATCAATGAAACCGTATCCTTTTGAATTTTGTAAATCATCTTCTAAATCTTCCGGTTTTACTTCAAAGGGAACGGCAATAAAAATATAAGAAGCGACATCCGATAAAATCATTTTGTTCAAAATAACATTTCTATTTTCAAAAGCGCAGGTTTTTTCGTATAAATCATGATAAGATTCAGTTAAACCGACACTTCTTTCGAAAGAACTGAGTTTATATTTGAAAAACGGTCCGAATACGACGCTTCTGCCCGATTTACATCCGATAATCAGCAATAAAGAAAAAAGCAATAAAACATTTTTTTTCATTATTTTACCTCCAATAAAAAAACCGGCTTTTACGCCGGTTTAAACAAATAAAAGTCAGACTCTTATTCGCCTGTTACGATACAAGTATAAGTTTGAACAAAACCCAACAAGTCGGTTTTCTTGAAATCAACGGTTGAGATTTTTTTGATTCCGCCGTTTCTGGCTGCAGTTTGAATACTTGCGTCAACGTCAAAATTCAAAATGCCGAGATATCCGGTACCCATAGCTTGACCGACTTTGTTTCCGACAGTATTTGAAGTTGCGCTAACGGGAATCGTAATTGAGCAGGCTCCCAATACCATAACAACCAATGCCAATAAAACAAGTTTTTTCATGTTTCACTCCTTTATAAATTTTTTAACATCAAGGTAAATACATCATAAATGTGTCAATCTTTTTTTTTTAAAAAAGAATAAATATTATTTCTCAAGCAATATTTAATCTGCAAAAAAATACCCGCTCCTGAAATCAGGAAACGGGTAAAGATTGATTAATCAATAACTTTGAAAGTTGAGGTAAAGTGTCGCATGATAGGAGCTTCGTAAGTAATCTCCAATCCTTTAAGTTCTTCTTTGCGTTCAGCAATTTGTTTTAAACCCCAAACAATAACTTCCATATGGTTATTTGTGTAAACTCTTCTCGGTATAGCCAAGCGAAGCAACTCAAGTTTAGCCGGACGATTTTCTCTGGTAACAGGATCTCGGTCTGCCAAAACTGTTCCGATTTCAACTCCTCTTACCCCTGCTTCTTTGTATAATTCAACTGCAAGAACCTGAGCCGGGAATTTTAATTGAGGAATATGCGGAAGAAATCTCTTGGCATCAACATAAACGGCATGACCGCCGAACGGTTCCATTACGGGAATACCTTCTTCTTTTAAACGTTCTCCCAAATACTGAACCTGCTTTATTCTTGAATCAAGATAATCAAATTCGGTACCTTCGTCCAAACCTTCGGCAAGCGCGGCCATATCTCTGCCTGCCATTCCGCCGTAAGTCAAATATCCTTCATACATGATATTGAAAGTTGTGCATTTTTGGTAAAGTTCTTTATCGTGAAGAGCAATAAATCCGCCGATATTTACGATAGCGTCTTTTTTGGAAGACATAGTCATTCCGTCGGCATAAGAATACATTTCTTTAACGATTTCCTTGATGGATTTGTCGGCGTAACCTTCTTCTCTTATTTTGATAAAATAAGCATTTTCGGCAAATCTGGCGGAATCATAGAAAAGAGGAATATTGTTTTTACGGCAGATTGCCGCAACTTCCTTAATGTTTGCCATAGACACCGGCTGACCGCCTCCGGTATTACAGGTAACGGTTAAAATAACAACCGGAATTTTATCGGTTCCGTGTTTTTCAATAGCAGCTTCCAATTTTTTGGGGTCGATGTTACCTTTGAAAGGATGAAGATTTGTCGGATCGGCAGCTTCGTCTATCGTACAATCGACAACAAAAGCTTTTCGAAATTCGATATGACCTTTGGTGGTGTCAAAATGCGCATTGCCGGGAACAACGTCTCCTTCTTTAATGAGGGCGGAAAACAAGACATTCTCGGCTGCTCGTCCCTGATGAGTAGGCAGAACATGATCAAAACCCAAAATATTTTTAATGGCGTTTTTGAATTTGAAAAAACTTTTTGAACCGGCATAACTTTCATCTCCGAGCATTAATTCAGACCATTGTTTGTCGCTCATCGCTCCGGTGCCGGAATCGGTAAGAAGATCAATAAAGACATTTTCGGCTTTCAGATTAAACAAGTTTAATCCGGCTTCTTCAATATACTTTTCTCTTTCTTCTTTTGTCGTCATTTTAACGGCTTCAACCATTTTAATTTTATAAGGTTCAGCGTAAGGCATTTTTGACATATTTAGCTCCTTAAATATTTTATTTTTTTGAAATTTTTTCGGCTTACAGTTTTGTCAAATAAAAAGAAAATGACTTTAATTTTAATATTTATTTTTACGGAAATAACCTCATTTTTCATAGAAAAACAATTTTTGCGTTACTGCTTATCATGTGTTATGCTTATTTATGAGTACAAAGGTTTTAATACGGATCAGTATTATTTTTGAGCAAAAACGGCAACAGAATATTATATTATGCGGAAAATCGGCACAGACGGTTATTTGACGATTAAAACTTTTTCAAATAATTCTTTGTTTTCGTAAGTAAGTTTATAAAAATATTGTCCTGAAGGTATATTTTTACCGTCTTCATCTTTAATATGCCAATCAACGCAATGAGAACCTTCGGAGAGTTCTTTATCAATCAGCAACTTTATCATTTGTCCTTTGATATTGTAAACCGCAAGTTTAACTTTTGAAGCTTTAGGCAAGGTAAATTCTACGGTTGAAACAGATCGATCCGCATCAGGCAAAACAGGATTAGGATATTGAAAAAATTTAAATTCAGGTTCCGAGATTTCTTCTTCATCTTTATGAGAGACTTCCCGTATCAGATGAAAATTTACCGCAAAATCAGCATGATTATCGTTTATGGTCTTAAAATTTATTGCAATATCGGACTCGAAATCTCCTTCGTAATCAGAACTGAATCGAAAAGGCAAGCTTACTTCCCTTGAAACAAACTCCGAGAAAGCAAGTGCAATTTCAACCGAATCGCTTACAGAAACGAAACGATATATGCAGTCCGGCACAGAGTCTTGCTCTGCTCTGAACAAAACAAATTGAGGATCGTATTTTATCGTTATTTCGGCGGAAGCCCAATCAATAACATTGTATAAATTCAAAGGCAAAGAAAAATCTTCGCCCGGATTTACCGAAATAATCTCATCATCGGCAGATAAACTTCCGCTTACAGAGTCAAATTCAACGGGGAGCTCGGTTCCGTCCTCAACGGAATTATAAATAAGAAAAGCATCCATAGTCGAAACAGAATTATTTTGATTTACATCCGCATTGGCAAATTCAACGGAATCAAGCGCAGTTTCTCCCAAGATGCAATCAAGAGCATTGTCAACATCGTCAAAATTAACGACTCCGTCTAAATTCGCATCTCCCGGGATAATCGGCATGACTCGGACAATGCCGTGTTCGAGATTTTCGAGATAATAAGTGTCGAAGACAGCATAATCAATATTTATGGGAACAGTTCCGGACTCAATTGATCTGTTGAATTTAAGATAAAACAAAACTCCGTCGTCAGTAACGGTTTCTGTTCCGGCTCCCGCGATTTTTACGCCGTCCCCGGTGTCGTTATCCAAAATCATCATATTGTATTCAGCTAAAACACAATTTTCCTTTTCTATTTCCAGATATTCCAATTGTCCGTAAAATCCTGAAATTTGCAATTCAAAAGACGAATAGTCGGTTAATTGTTCCGCCGTTACTCCGACTCTGATATCTTCATCGCCCAAAATAAAGACGGAATCTATCGTTAAGGATGAATTCTCGTCAACAACGGTATAAATTTCATTAGCCGGCAAATTATATAAATTTAAGACCCTTCCGTCATTCCAGATTATTTTTACGCTGTCCGCTTTTTCGGCATTTTTTAAACCGAATTCCAAATATTCTGCTTCTTCAAGAATAACTGTTTCCGATTCGACGGCAGAATCGTCGGGGCGAAAAGCAATTTTAATTTCTGTTCCGACAGGATTTTCTCTTTTTTCTTTATCAATCAATACAAATTTTATCCAATTTCCGAGTTGCGTATTTTCATACAATTTAATTTTTCCGTTATAAATTGCAAAAATATCGATGTCTCCGTCATTATCGAAGTCTTCATAAGAAAAAACTTTTTTGTCATCAAGCAAAAAACGATCATGAAAAACAAAACTGTTGCCCTTCCGGATAAAAAGCTCCAATAAATTTGCATTTTCATAAAGAATCAAAACATCCTCTTCCCCGTTATTGTCAAAGTCGGCAAAAAATGTTTTTTCCGTTTTTAAAGAATCGTTGAGATTAAGATTTTTTTTGTCAGGCATGAAAAAGACTTCAGTGTCTGCGGAGATATTTTCTTTTTGATAAGGAACAAACAGAGAATCATTGTTCGATGCAATAAATTTATCCTCAAATAAATTTCCGCTTTTCCGATTGAAGAAAATTATCTTTTCTCCGGAATTATCGAAAAGACATAAGTCAAGTGTTCCGTCTTGATTAAAATCTCCCGGCTCGGCAGAGATTATTTTTTGATTTTTCAAATCTATGCCGCCGTCTTCGGCAACAAAATTTCCGGAAGAAATGCGATAAATAAAATTATTTTGTCCTGAGCCGGCAAATAAATCCTTCAAACCGTCTCTGTCTGTGTCAACGGGCTTTACCGTTATATCGGGAGCATCTGTTTTTTCGAGAATGTTTTCAGACAGGTAAAACGATTTGTCTTTTTTGTTTATGTAAATTTTGAGACAATTGCCTGAATCGTATTCCAAGCTTTCCCAAATCAATAAATCTTTATAGTCGTCATTATTCAAATCAGCCCAAATCATTGATTTTACGTATGCGGAATCCTCTCCGATATCAAGAGTTTTTTCCGCAAAATGTTGAGCATTTAAACACACGCACAAAAGAAATGCGAAAATAAATCTAAACTTCATTTGTATCCTTCCTTATTGTAAGCAAGGTCTTGCACAGGTATCAATACAGCAAGGCATTAAAATCTTAACTCATTTATTTTCAATAAAATAATAACTGTCATGTCTGTCATTTAAACTAAATTAACCTGTTTTCCATTCTGTCATTTAAACTAAATTAACCTGTTTTCCATTACGTTCAGGAAAGAAAAAGAGTCAAGAGAATTAGAACTTTTTTATCATTTCAGACTTATTTATTTATTTCCTTGCTTAATTAAACCGTTTTTTTCATATTTGACGCTGTATTATTACGATAAGATATTCCTGGAGCGAAAAAATGCGTAACATATTTATTTATATTTTATTGTTAAGCGTAGATATTTCATTCTGCTTGCCCAAACTGAACGAGATTTTATACGATCCGGAAGGAGCAGACTCGGGAAAAGAATGGATTGAAATTTACAATAACGGAACGCAATCCGTAAATCTTAAAAATTGGATTATCCAAAGTGCGGGAACCGAGTTTCAAACCGAGGGAATTTTACCGGAATTTATTCTTGAACCTTCTCAATTTTGTCTTATCGGCGATTCTTTGGTCAAAGACTGCGATATTTTTATGAAACTCAGCTTGCAAAACGGCGGTTCCGCTTCCGACGGGGTACGCATTCTCTCTCCTGACAGCTCTTATTTTGATACTATTATCTATGATAAGCCTAATACCAATAATTTGCCTGATGACAAAAGCGATCCTGCCGAAATTTTTGCTCCCGATGTTTCCCGAGGAGAGTCTCTTGCCAGAATTTATGACGGAGACGATGCCAATAATAATGCCGAAGATTGGTTTTGCTGTCAAAATCCTACTCCCGGGCTTCCGAATGTTTATCCGACAGATTTAAAATTATCTCCTCTTAAAATTGAAATATTTCCCGAAAAAGCAAAGTTTTCCACTTACATAGTTAACTTATCCACGGTAAATGTGGATAACAGTGGATTTTCTGTTCATTTCTCCGCAAACACCGGTTTTGAAGAAACTTTTGTTCAAAATAATCTGGAAGCGGGCGATTCGGTTAAAGCTGTTTTTTCGTTTACAAAACCGGATATTCCTTACCTCTATGCAGATGCTTTTTTAGAATTTAGCAATGATCCCGTTTCGGAAAATAATCAAACCTCCGCCTCCGTATTTTTGGAAGATTCTCCTGTCCTGATAAACGAAGTAATGTTTAAACCGGAATCAGATCAGACAGAATGGATTGAACTGTTTAACCGTTCCGACGCTGATATTGACTTGGATAATTTTTTCGTCAGAGATGCTTCCGGGGCGAAAATTACCTGTAAAAAGAAGATATTATCTCTTGATTATTTAATACTTTGTCCTGATTCGGCATTGACGCTGGACAGATATCCACATATTTATCCACATCAAATTACAGAAACCGATGACTGGACTTATCTCAATAATTCCGCAGAAAAATTGATACTTTCGGACACAAATAATTCTGTTTCAGACAGTATATCATACCTTATATCAAGTTGGGAAAGCGGCATATCCTTGGAACGAATAAGCACGGAAAATGATATTTTCCAAGGAGTTGCGTGTATAGACCCGGACGGAGCAACACCTGCAAAAGAAAACAGCGCGCAAAATCTATCCCCGGATTTGAGCATTTCGGTCAAAAGTACGGAAATTACAGACACTTACCTTACTTTTGATCTTTGCATAAAAAACTTATCCACATTCCCGGTGCATAATGTTTCTCCCAAAATAAAATCTCTTTATCAAAACAATATTTATGAATACGGTTTAGACGTTTTGCCCGCTCCGAAAGACTCGATTCTGCTGAATTTAAAATTTGAAAATCCCGGGGCTATTGAAGAAATCGCTTTTCAAATTATTAACGAAGGCGATCTTAATCCCGGCAATAATTCAGATACGATTGCCGTATCCGTCAGTCCTTTTGCGACGGCAATAAACGAAATTTCGGCAAATCCTCCGGAAGATCAGCCCGAATGGTTTGAGATTTATAATCGTTCCGGAGAAAATTTGGAATTTACGGCAACCGTAAGAGACAGAGTTTCCCGATCCCGTCCTTTCAAATTAAATCTTGCCGTCGGAGAATTTAAAGTTGTTGCGTCCGAAAAAGAAGCCCTGCTGTCCCAATATCCTCATTTGTCGGAAAAAATGATTCAAGAATACGAAAAACCGATTTCATTTAATAATTCCGACGACAATATTTATTTGGACTTATACTATTCCGATGAGAATATAGATTCGGTTTATTATGAACAAAAACCGTCTTCATACGGACGTTCTCTGGAAAGAAACAGACCTGATTCCCAAACGGAATATTGTTTTTTGCCATCCGAAAATCCGAATTCGGCAACTCCCGGTTTCATAAACAGCATCGTTCCCCCGTCATTTAATTTGACTTTTGCAGAGGCGACTCCCCATTTCGGCGAAAATTATTGTTATCTTAAAATTCGGAATACGGGATTAGAAAAAATCAACGATTTTGTCCTTACCGCAAAAATTTTTGATCCGGAGGAAACCGATTATATTGAATCAGGAGTTTTTTCCTTAAAGGACAGCGCAGAATTAAAAACGGAACTTCCGCAGGCGGAAGAAGGCGAATATTTAAAAGTATTATTTGAATTAAACGCCGAGGAGGATGAAGATCTTTCCGATAATCGGAAAACTGTTTTTATCGGGAACAACTCCTATCCGGCAACAATAAACGAAATAATGTCAAACCCGAAAAAAGATTTTCCCGAATGGCTGGAAATTAAGAGATGCAATAATTTTTATTATCCGGACACTTTGCAAATAATTATCAAAAACGATACTTGTCGAGTTGTTCTTCCCCGAGAAAAATTATGTTTGATTACAGGTAACGATTCAGATAAAAAAAAGCTTTCCTCCCTGTTTAATCTGCCGGAAAATCTTATTTTGACCGGCTTGCCCGCTTTACCGAACGGAGGAGCGTCAATTCTGGTATCCGATAAATTCTCTAATATTTTTGATGATTTCATTTACTCTGAGAGTACGGAAAAAGGAATTTCTCTTGAGCGGATAATATCTGATTCTGCCCCGGATTTCACTAATTGGGGAAACTGCATTAATCCCGAAGGATCAACTCCTCTTGCCGAGAACAGCATTATGCTGGAATCGGTTCCTTCCGAAAAATACATAAACATTTCGCCCAACCCTTTTTCTCCTTCCAAAGGCGAACATGCTTGCATAAGCTTAGCCTTTCCCGAAAAAACAATTAAAACTGATTGCAAAATTTTTGATTTGAAAGGCAGATTAATTCGCAATCTTCGTCATGAAGCTCCTTCTGCATCCGTAAGCAATATTATCTGGGACGGAAAAGACGACTCAGGAAAAACAGTTGCTTTAGGATTGTATATAATAAACATTAAAGCCGTAAACAGATTCGGGAAAACTTACGAAAAAACAAAAACCGTCGCCGCAGGAAAATAATCCTGAAATAATTCAACGGAAAACCTGAAAAGGCAAAAAATAAAATAATTTCACGGCTTTGACGTTTTTAATAAAAGAAATTGCTTTACATTGAAACCGGACAATAAAAATTTGCAAAAAAAACTTCGGAGGATAACGTGAAACGTATCTTAGGAATATTCATTATATTAAGTATGGCATTCGGCTTGTTTGCCGAAGATAAACTTAAAATTGCTGTTCTTCAATTCAAAAAAAACGACTCGGACTCTCAATATATTGCCGGTCAATTGATGAAAAGAGATTTTAAATCCATTTTGAAAAAATCAGACAAATACGAACTTATCAAACAGAAAAAAACCGATGAAGCCGTAAAAAAATCAGGTTATACAAACTTGATGGCAGCCGATAAAGCCGATATTTTATCAATAGGAGACGCCATCGGAGCCGATATTATGATTTGGGGAAACGTGAAAACCAAATCTCACGAAAAATTTGTCATTACCAGTAAAATTCTCAGCAAAAAAACCGGAGAGATTAAGGTTCAAAGCCATGAAGTTACATCCAAAAGCAAGGATCGTAAAGCTGTTTTGAAAAAAGAGATTATAGACATTCTCGAAAAATTTTCAACCGGAGCCATCGATAACCAAAAAAATCTCGGATTAGCTGCTTTTGACAGCAGAAACTGGGCTGATGCAGCAGCAGCTTTCGAAAGAGTTTACGAACTGGATAATCAAAATATAGACGCAATTTTTTATCTTACCCAAAGTTACTACATGCTCGGTCAATACGAAAAATCAATAGAATTTGCCGAAAAAGGTATTGCCGCAGAACCGGAAAACAAAGAATACTACATTTTTAAAGCTCGCAGTTTTGAAAAGAACGATGATTTGGAACAAGCTGCAGAAGCCTACAAAAAAGCTTACGAAGTTTGCGGAGAGATTGCCTTATTGGAAAAGACCGTAAATATTCTTGTCGAAAACGAAGAAACCGAAGCATTGCTCGAATTGGCTGATTCTATTTTGGAAACGGATGAAAACAACCTTATTGCTTTGACCGCAGCAGCCAACACCCATTACGATTTGGAAGATTACGAGTCTGCGATTCCTTATTTGGAAAAAGCGGTTGAACTTGACGAAGAAAACGAAGCTTTACAAAAGAAATTGGCAAAATCATACAGCAAAACAGATCGTTTGGATGCCGCCATAGAAAATTATAAATCCGTCTTGGCATCAAATCCGAAAAACATTAAAACCAGATTCTATCTTGCCAATGCCTACAGAGCAAATGAACAATTGAAAGAAGCGCTGAACGAATTTAAAGAATTGCAACGCCTTGATCCCGAAAATCCGAAAGTTTATCAAGGACTTGCCGATGCAGCTATTGCCTTGAATAAATTTGAAACCGCTGCAGAATACGCTTCTGTCGCAAAAGATAAAAATCCGTCCGGTTACGAAGGATATTTGCTTCTTGCCGTTGTTTACGAGAAAAAAGGTTACGGAATCTACAACAACTATATCACATTGGAATCAGATATTGAAGCAGGAAAGCAAAATGCCACTCTTTACGGCGAAAAACTCGATAAACTTATTGCCAAAAGAGATAATTTGAAAGCCAAAGCAAACGCTACTTTTAAGAAAAGCATTTCTTATCTGAATCAAGCAGCCAAGCAAACGGATAAACCAAATATCATGAAAAAAATAAAAACTCAGAAAGCTCGCGTAAAAGAATTGGTAAAACAAACCAAAGCGGGACAATTCTGATCGATAATCCGAAAAATTCAAGCTCCGCCCTTAAAAGCGGAGCTTTTTTTTATATTTCAGAGCAAATTAAAAGATCAACAGATGATATATCGAGAAGTCAAAATACCGGTAATTTTTGATTACAGGATAAAAAAAAAGATCAAAATACCAAAGCCTCAACTCGTTATTTTGTGCAGTTTACAAGTCTCTAATCCGGATATTCAAAGAAAAAAGAAAAAATATTCTTGACGCAAAACTCAGGATTTCGTTCTTTGGTTTCCGTTGATTGCAACACATTGGCGGGATAGCTCAGTCGGTAGAGCAGAGGCCTGAAAAGCCTTGTGTCCCCAGTTCAAGTCTGGGTCCTGCCACCATATATATTCAGACGCTGTAAAGCGTCTTTTTTTTTTGGGGAAATTTTATGTTCATAGTTCAAAATCTTACTTGTCCGATCGATAATCCTATACCGTTATCCAAACTTATCTCCGTAAAGTTACGTATTCCGGAAAACTCTCTCCCGGAATTTGAACTTCTCAGAAAATCCATAGATGCTCGCAAAAAAAACAATCTTAAATGGAACTTTACCGCTTTGATAAGCGAAAATATCGGAGGAAATTTAACCGAATGGAAAAAATCCGAACCGGAAGACGTTGAACACTTTGTCATGAGTTCCGAAAATCCTTTTATTATCGGAGCCGGTCCGGCAGGATTATTTTGCGCTTTGGAGTTAGTTGAAAAAGGTTTTAAACCGGATATTTTCGACCGAGGGAAAAAACTTGAAGACAGAGATAAAGACACGGAACGTTTTTGGAAATCAGGACATCTTAATACCGAATCAAACTCCCAATTCGGAGAAGGCGGAGCAGGAACTTTTTCCGACGGTAAATTAACGGCAAGGAACAAAAATTTTTACTCCGAAAAAGTATTCGATTATTTAATAAAATTCGGCGCCGATCCCGAGATAAAAACGCAGTCTCTTCCCCATCTCGGCACGGATAAATTAAGATCAATCATAAAAAATATTCGCAATTATTTGCTTGAAAACGGCTGTAAATTTCATTGGTCAAATCGCCTTAACGATATTTATTATAAAAAAGACAAACTCATCTCCGTCAAAATAAACAATATTAATTATTCCCCTGAAGCTCTGATTTTGGCAACAGGAAATTCTGCCGGAGATACTTTTAAAATGCTGTTTGAAGAAAAAATAGCCCTGGAATCCAAACCGTTTGCGGTCGGATTCAGAATAGAACATCAGCAAAAATTCATAAACCGAGCTTTTTACGGAGAAAAAACCGACTTTTCCGTTACCGGCGCAGCCGTTTACAGATTAACGCATAAACTTACCAATCGGGGAGTTTACAGTTTTTGCATGTGTCCCGGCGGTTATGTCATTGCTGCCGCTTCCGAATCGGGAGGACAAGTCGTCAACGGCATGAGCTTCTCCAAACGCAACAATAAATACGCAAATTCAGCTGTTGTCTGCACAGCGGATAAAAGAGATTTCGGCTCTCATCCTCTGGCGGGCATAGAGTTCCAAAGAGCTATTGAAAGAAAATCATTCTTGCCTTCTCACCCTTATCGAGCCCCGGTAAATTCGGCAGGGAAATTTTGTTCTTACAAAACAAATATCAAAAAAATTCATTCCAGTTATCGTCCGGGCATAATCAAAACTGACCTGAATGCCGTTTTCCCGGCTGCGATTACCAAAGCATTGCAAAAGGGCTTAATGAAATTTGAATCTCAAACCGAAGGTTTTGTCCAAAACGGATTGTTGATCGGTTCGGAAACAAGAACATCGTCTCCGGTAAGGATTTTGCGCAATAAAAAATCGGGAGCAAGCCTGACCGTCAAAAATCTTTTCCCTGTCGGAGAAGGTTCCGGATACTCGGGAGGGATTATCAGCAGCGCAGCGGACGGCATCAGAACAGCCTCGGCATTTACCTTAAAATAAAATTAAATTTTGACAGTTAAGACAAAAATCAAATTTTGAATAATCCGTAACGAAAATAAATAAAATAAGAGGAAAATTTGCAAAAAATACTGATTTTAATAATATCTTTTATCGCAATTCCGCTTTTTGCAGACAATAACTTGAAAATAAATATCTTTTTTAATCCGGAATTGGATAAAGATAAGGTTATGTCCGGAGATGCCGGAGAGTTAATAAAAAAAAACGTTGCCGATACAATCCGCGCGGAAAAAATAATCATCGCAGCCGGGAAGATTTTCTCAACGAAGCAAGATTCGTTTTATGCAGATCTGCTTGATCGTCTTCCTTTTGATCAGGTAATTCCGACAGATTTTGACGTTGCGTCGGCATTTTCAAATTCATCAGTCATAAATCGAGGCAACATGGGTTCCGCAACAATATCGACTTTTTTCTTTGATTCTCTTTCCGTTGCCGTCGGAGCAATTTATTCTCCCGATTATTTGGTAAAAAACAAATTTTCTCAAGAAGGGAGCAAGTTCGGCGATCCTTTTGCCGATTCTCGAGCAATGATGCAAAAAATGCAATCTTTTGACGTAAAAATTCTTTTTGTCGGACTATCCAAAACAATTGCTTTGGATATGCTTGCTCAATTAAAACATAAACCTGATTATCTTGTTTCTTTCGACTATAAGTTCAACGGTTCCCAAACTGTCGGCAAAACATCTTACATCTCGCTCAGAGACAATAAAAAATACGGAATTCTTATTGATTTCTTTTCGGTTAACGGAGAATTGAAAAGCAAATACTCCAAGATAGAATTAAAGCGATGAATTATGTCTGATTTTCTTAAACTTATCAATGACTTTATACAAGCCGAAAAGGCAGGCGGAGCTTCGCCTCACACAATCAGAGCTTACGAAAGCGATTTGCGGCAATTCAGTGATTTTATTTCAAAATTTTTTGAAAAAGAAAAAATACAGGCAGATCAAACAGAAAAAATAATGATCAGAGATTTTCTTCGAGATTTAAGCGATAAAGGAAGAAACAATCGAACATTAGCGCGAAAAACCGTATCCTTGAAAAAATTTTTCAAATTCTGCAAAAACGGTAAATACATAAAAAAAAATCCTGCCCTGAATCTTTTAAATCCGAAATTTGAAAAAAAACTGCCGGAATTTTTCAGTGAAGAAGAAATGCAAAAAATGCTGGAAATTCCTGATTTATCTTCTAAATTCGGCATCAGAAACAGGGCAATCATCGCAACTATTTATTCCTGCGGATTAAGAATAAGCGAAGCCGCATCAATAAAAATCGGACAAATAGATTTTAATTCGCTTTTAATTCGCATTATCGGAAAAGGACAAAAAGAACGGCTTATACCTTTGGGAAGAAAAGCGTCCGAATACATAAAAAATTATCTGAAAATCAGGCATAAATTTATTTCTCGCAAAAACGAAGACACTCTTTTTCTGAGTAAAAGCGGCATCCCTCTTTCTGCCGACGAAATCAGAGCAATTTTAAATCGTTACATAAAACTGACAACAAGCAAAAAAGGCTTGTCGCCTCACTCGATTCGTCATTCTTTCGCCACTCATCTTACCGATAACGGAGCTGACCTTAAAGCCGTGCAGGAAATGCTGGGTCATGCCAACCTTTCTTCTACGGAAATCTATACTCACGTTTCCTTTAAAGAAATAATAAAACAATACAACAAAGCGCATCCTCGTTCAGAAAAAGAAAAATAATGAACATAAATCAAGTTGTAAACATTTCGGCATTGACGCAATCGGTATATTAAAATTTTGATGTTCGGATTATAAAAAGTTTAGAATAAAATAACAAATAATCAAAAAAACAGGAGAAAACATGAAAAAAGCATTTCTTTTAGGGTTGTTCTTGAGTTTATGCGTCGCAACTTTCGCTTACGACAGCAAAATTGAACTTGAAGGGAACCGATCAGGAATTCAACTTATCGAAAGCTCAGAACTTTCAATGAAAGCAGAAGTTTCGATTAAATCAATCAGAACTTTTGACGTAACAACCAAAAAAGGCGTTTTTACCGAAACGTCAATTAACGGTTTTACCAAAACAAACAAAATCGGAGAACCTGCCTTACCGATAATCCGTCGCATTATCCAAGTACCGGTAGGCGCCGAAGTAAATATTTCGGTTGATAATTTTACGACTTCAGAATACGATTTGGCTGATTTCGGAATTACAAACTTAATTATTCCGGCTCAAAAACCGGTAGCCAAAAACGAAAATATCGAAGATTTGCCTTTTGAAGTAAACGAAGCCGCTTATGCCGAAAACGATTTTTCAAGAGCGGAAAAAGTAACAGTTGAAGAATTGGGTATCCTCAGAGGCATCAGACTGTTCGCAGTGCAAGTTAATCCGATTGCTTACAATCCGGTAAAAAATTCAATCAGAGTTTATAACAATATTGAATTTTCTTTATCTTTTGACAGAGCGGATCTTGAAGCAAACAATGAATTGCGAGCCAAAACATTCTCGCCGGCTTTCGAATCTGTTTACCAAAAATCTATTTTCAATTATTCTTTAAATCAAAATCGCGATCAATTAACCAAAATCCCGACTAAAATGCTCATTATTTCCGATCCTATGTTTGAAGATCAGCTTCAGCCTTTCATTGAATGGAAAATTCAATCGGGAATTCAAATTATCGAAGCTTATACCGGTTCTCCGGAAGTCGGAAACACCTCATCATCAATTAAATCTTATATTGAGTCTGTTTGGGAAGATGCAACGGCAGAAGATCCCGCCCCGACTTATCTTTTGTTCGCAGGAGACCAAGCCCAGATTCCCGCATGGACAGGTACAACCAATTCAGCGCACATTACTGACTTGAACTATGTAAGACTTGAAGGCAACGATTTTATGCCGGAAATATATTATGCAAGATTCTCTGCCAATAATGTCAATGAATTGCAACCGCAAATAGACAAAACTCTCGCTTACGAAAAACTTGATATTCCCAGTACGGAATACATGAATGAAGTTACCCTTATTGCCGGAATGGATTCAAATTGGGCTCCGACAAACGGAAATGGTCAAATTCATTATGCCACAGACAATTACTTTAATGCCGCTAACGGTTTTGACGTAAATGCTTATTACTATCCGGAAAGCGGAAACAGCGCTTCGCAAATCATTAATGATGTGGCAGAAGGCGTAGGTTATATCAACTATACCGCTCACGGATATTTTCAAGAATGGAGCGATCCGCATTTCGGAATCTCAGACATAAACAGCTTGGGTAATGTTAACGAATATACTTTTGCGGTAGGAAACTGTTGTCTTACCAATCATTTCCAAACCCTTACCTGTTTCGGAGAAGCTTGGTTGAGAGCCGAAAACCAAGGATCTGTCGGTTACATCGGCGGAACAAACTCAACTTATTGGAACGAAGATTATTGGTGGGGCGTAGGAGCCGGACCGGTTGTTGCTTCAGGAGCTTCTTACGAACAAACAGGCATAGGCGTTTATGACGGAATTTTCCACTCTCACAACGAACCGTATGAAAACTGGTATTTTACCGCAGCATCAATTATTATGTGCGGTAACTTGGCAGTAGTCGAAGCCGGAAGCGAAGCCGTTAATTATTATTGGGAAATTTATTCTTTGATGGGCGATCCTTCTCTTATGGTCTTCATGGGACAACCGGAAGAAAATAATATAACCTGTCCGTCGGAAATCCTGATGGGAACAACTAATTATCAAGTAACAGCCGAGCCTTATTCTTACGTTGCTTTAACAAAAGACGGCATAATTCACGGATATGATCAAGTCGGAGCTTCAGGAGTTCTGGACTTGACAATCACTCCGTTTACAACAGCAGGCGATGCTCAACTTGTTGTTACCGCTCAGAACAAAGAACCTCATATTCAGTCAATCAGCTCAGTTCCCGCCGATTGTCCTTACGTAACTCTGGCAAGCGCCGAGATTAACGGAATCGTTGAATATTCTCAAGAATTGACTCTTTCAACCGTATTTGAAAATATAGGTTCAGTTGATGCAATTAACGTTAACGCCGTAATGTCTTCCCAATCAGAATACATAACTATTACGGACAACAGCGAAAATGCAGGCGATGTGGAAGCCAATTCATCCGTAAGCTTGGACGAAGCTTTTGCTTTCACGGTTGCGGATAATATTCCCGACCAAAATTCCGTCTTATTTAATTTTTCGTTGACTGACGGGGAAGCATATCCTTGGGTCTCAAGTTATAATATTACTTTCAATGCTCCGGCTCTTGAAGTTACCGGAATAAGTCTCGACGATTCATCCGAAAACAACAACGGTATCTTGGATCCGGGCGAAACCGCAACAATTACCGTAACTGCCGTAAACAACGGTCATGCTGCAACGATTGCCGGAGAAATGACTTTATCTTCAATTCATCCGATGATCGTAATTGAAAACGGTTCTTCCGAAATTGAAGCCTTGGGAACGGAAGAAACCGTGTCTGCCGAATTTGAAGTAACCGTTGACGCAAACTTCCCTGCCGGCACAAACGCTCGACTTACTGCAGGCATTCAAGCCGGCGCTTACTCAGACGAAAAAGTTAAAATTTATCCTGTAGGAATCAATTTAGAAGATTTTGAAAGCGGTGATTTTACATCTTATGACTGGGAAATGTCAGGAGTTGCAAACTGGACAATATCAGAAGATGCCTATTCAGGAGCTTATTGCGCCAAATCAGGCAATATTTCAGATAATCAGCAAAGCAGTATTTTCGTAACAATGGACATTGAAGAAGACGGAGAAATTTCTTTCTTCAGCAAAGTTTCATCAGAAACAAACTACGATTTCCTCAGATTCTATATCGATGGATCTCAACAAGCTCAATGGTCAGGCAGTGCAGATTGGACCGAATACGTCTATGACGTTCCTGCCGGCGAGCACACCTTTAAATGGGAATATGACAAAGATGTAAGTCAAAGCAGCGGCGAAGATTGCGCTATGCTGGATTATATTGTTTTCCCGGGAAGCTCAGCATCGGCTCCGATTCCGATTTTCGGTCTTAATATCGAAGAAATTAATTTCGGAGAAGTAAACATTGATTCCCTTGCAACAGCCAACTTTGTGATTCATAATCTCGGAACAGCCGAATTAACCGGTACAATAACAACTTTTGAAGGTTATGAAGTTAACGAATTTGAAAGAAGAAAAGCAGCAAGAAACGAAATTTCTTATTCAATCTCGGCAGGAGAAACTCAAGAATACGAATTAAGCTTCATGCCAACGGAAGAAGCCGAGTACAACGGAAATATCGTCATCACAAGCAACGATGAAAACAATGCCGAAAATCATATTGCCGTAACCGGTACAGGTATTCCGGCATCAACCAACGATATTATAATTCCTGCCGTCACGGTCTTCAAAGGAAATTATCCCAATCCGTTCAACCCGACGACCTCAATTGCCTTTGATTTGGCAAGAGACTCAGAAGTTTCTTTGGTCATTTACAATGTGAAAGGTCAAGCGGTAAAAACATTGATCAAAGATCGAGTGCATGCCGGTCAACACAAAGTTCAATGGAACGGAAAAGACGATAACAACAAATCTGTTTCAAGCGGAATTTATTTCACTCGTTTTATCGGAGACAATAAAGAAGTTGCCGCCAAAATGATATTAATGAAATAAAATCTCAAAATAAATTATCAAAGCCTCGGATATTTATTCGGGGCTTTTTTTACCTGTAAACGAGAAGAAAAAGGATTAAAATGAAAAAAATACTTATCTTTGCGGCTGCCGTTTTGTCCATGCTGTTTTGGAGTTCCACTTTTGTATGGTTTAAAGTTGCTTTAAAGTACTATAAACCGATGACCATTGTTTTTCTGCGTTTGGTTATCGCTTCCGTTTTTTTGACGGCATTGATTCACATTTTCGGAAAATACGAAAAAATAAAAAAAGAAGATTACAAGCATTTTTTCCTGCTGGCATTCTTCGAACCTTTTTGTTATTTTCTGGGAGAAGCTTTCGGAATGCAATTTGTCAGCTCGACGGCAGGCTCGATTATAGTTTCCACGATTCCTCTCGTTACGCCTTTTTTTGCTTGGGTATTTCTAAAGGAGAAAATAACGGCATACACCTTTGCCGGTTTGGTTATCTCTTTTATCGGAGTAATTTTAATTGTTGCGAAAACCGCCGGAGAAGAGTCATCGCTACTTGGAATTTTACTGATGTTTTTTGCCGTTTTATCCGGCACAATGTACGGAATTCAATTGAGAAAAGTATCTTGCAAATACGGAAGTTTTACCATTGTAAGAGCTCAATCCGTTATAGGAATGCTTCTCTTTCTTCCTCTGTTTGCGATTTTTGAGAGAAAAGAATTTTTGCAGACAATTCCCGATGCGGAAATTATTTTTATTTTAATAAAATTGTCCGTTTTTGCTTCCTGCTTTGCCTTTATCCTATTTACTTACGTTATCAGAGATATGGGAATATCTCGAGCCAATATCTACACTAATCTCATTCCCGTTTTTACTGCCGTAATTGCAAAATTTGAACTCAACGAACAGATAAACTTCAACAAAATTGCAGGAATTATTATTGTCGTTTCCGGGCTGTTCGTTGCTCAAATACCGTACTTCAAAAAAAGAAAATTCAGATTGCAAAAATTATAAAATTGTTTTGCAGGAAGATAATAAAAAAGTAATCGAAAAAATTTTAGAAAAAAGGCTATCTTTTTAGACAGCCTATTTTGTTATATCATTACCGGGTTTTATATATTTTTCAGGAATAATTTTTCCGTCAACCACTCGTTTTACATGATAATGAGGAGACAATATTTCAATACCGCTTTCATTAAAGCAATCTTGTAAGTTTTGATGCAGGAGAGAATAGACAAGACCCATTTTGGAGGGATTCTTGCAATAAGCGTTCAATTCATAAGAGACGCTGAAATCATTTAATTCCGTTTGTAAAACAAAAGGTTCCGGCTTTTTCGCAATATCTTCCGTTCTTAAAGCGGATTCAATCATAAGTTCATGCACTTTACGCCATTCGACATCATAACCTATCGTAACAGTGGTATGCATAAAAAATCCCCCGTCTATAGCTTCCGAGCTGTAATTAACAATTTGGTTTTGAGTAACAATTTTATTAGGTAAACTTATTTCTTCGTTTTTAGGAGTTTTTAACCTGGTTACAAGCATTCCTTTATGAATAACCGTACCCATTGTATCACCTATTTTAACAACATCACCTACGATAAAAGGACGCATATAAATCATCATTAAACCGCCTACGGCGTTTGCAATAAAATCCGTGGAACCCAAAGAAAGAAGAACCCCCATAAAAATAGAGACTCCCTGGAATGCCGGAGAATTAGCTCCGGGAAGATAAGGGAAAATAATAACAAACGAAAAAGCATATATTATTATTTTAATAATGGTGTAAGTCGGTTTTGCCCACTCTTTGTAAAATCCTTCTATTTTTAAACGTTCTTTGGCAATTTCATCGGCAAAAAAGACTAACGCTTTATTTATATAATGAACAATGATAAGTACCGTTATAATAAAAAAAAGACCGGGTAAAAAATTAATAAAAGAAATAATCACCGCTTTCAAAGGTTCTGTCACATACCCTATTAAAGTATTGGAAATACTTTTAGTTGCCGGAAAGATACCAAATAAAAACGAGAACCAAAAATAGATAATCGAAGCCAGTAATATTACTCGAATAATTTTCAATACGGTTATACTTATTTTGTAAGTATATTTAGCCGGCAAAATATCATAATTCTTAATTTTTACCGTTTTAATTTTAGTTTTCGATACAGCTTCAAATTTTTTATGAACTGATTTGAATAAACGATTTATCCAATACAGGCTTCCTATCGTAACAAGAACGGAAATAATAACCGATGCAATCTCAATTTTATTGGGGATCTTGTTAAAAATCCCCACAATATAATTCGTTGTTTCTTTTCCTGCCGCTTCTTTGGCTTTTAAAACGGAATCAATTACAACTTCTGTAGTCTTCATAAATAAATCCTCATCTATTTTTTTCGTTATGAAAGCAATGTCAAACCGCCTGAATTTACAGGTTTAATATTATGTCAAGAGTTTTTATGCAGGATATTTTTGTTGCAGCCAGAAGGTATCAATATATTAAATGCAATATAATATGTTAAGGGATTCTTACAAACGATATAAATTTTGGTAAGGGTAAGAAGAGCAGGATAAAACTGACCTGATCTGTCTCTTGGAATTTGAAGTCTTATATCTTAACCAAGTTCAAAAGATCTTCCGGATTGATACCCGTCAGCCTTATTTTACGGCAACCTTGTTCTGAGAAATTCCTTGCTATCCTGTTTCACACCAGATAATTTACCGGTATTTCCGTAATTTGGTTTAGAAAGGATTATCTTATAATTAGGTTAATTGCTAATATGTTAAGCTAATAAAAACCGAATTTGATTATTGTTGTATTCAACAGGAGTTTTTTACATTTTGCCAATAATACATACTTTACCGGACAGCGGTCTCCGAAAGGACATAGAATATGGGCTTTTCGGGTCTGATAAATTTATAATATAAACCCAAAAAAATTCGTATCAGTTTCCGATATACATGCTCTTAGTCTCAAAAAGACGAATCATGGGAAATTGACAGATTCCGGGTCTTCGGAGAATAAAATTTTATTTATCATTATAAAGTATTCATAATTAATAAAAACGCCGGTAAAGTTGTTACTCGAAATATTTACCAGAGATGTCATAAAAATTTATAAATTTCAGCTACCTTATCAGGCGAATTATAATTTTTTCCCGGGAAATTTTCTGCCTTAAAGGCAGCATATTTCAGTTTAAGGGAATAAGAATTTATCCTAATTTTTTAAATATACGGGAACGGTAACCGGATCTTTCTCGGAATCATTGACCGAAAGTTTTAAATTAAATAATTTTCGCTTATTATAAGTATCTTTTTTGTCAGACTTAATTTATTTTTATCGTAATCAAGTTTAAAATTTGTCATGCCGAGAGAATCAGTGATTTGTGTTTGATTTTTACCGATAAAATATTGTCTAAATTCTTCAGGTACGGATAACATTACCTTTGCCTTATTTAAAGGACCCCGGTATATTTCGGAATTTACAAAATTTCGGTTTACGATTTTCTCCTCTGTTTCTATATCTTTCGGAAGTTTATCTTCAGAATAAAGTTTTTTTCAATTCTTCATCTTCTTAAGAAGGATAAGATAAAAAAAGAGAACCGGCAAATACGCTTAAAGCAGCAATATTCGCAATCTCCAAATTATCTTGTCTCGAATATTTATCGATATTATCGTTACTTTCCGTATCTATTGAAAAGAAAGCAATCAGCCATACTAAGACACCGCCCGAAAGCGGCAATAAAGGATTTTTGGACAGCCAAGGTTCCTTACGTATGAACACTTCTTTGGTTTCCGAATATTTATTCAGCGTTTTTTCTTCTTCACATTTAATATTGAGAATATCGTTTTTAAGTTCCGTTTTTACGATAATCTTATTGTTTTCCGTTAATTTCGTTTGCGGAGAAGATTCCAATACGACAACTGTGCATCCGTTTACCAAAAGAGTTAAGACAAGAAACAGAATTATATTTTTAAACCACCCCATAAATTTTCCTCTCATATAAATTTTATGAATTTCGAAATAAAAAAATCATTATATTGTCAAAATAAAACAAGGGTAATTCATAAAGCAATAAAAAAAACAGGGAACACCCAATAATGCTCCCTGTTTTAATAAAAAATAATCTGCTATTTCATCAAAACCATTTTTTTGCTTTTGCTGAATCCGTTTCCGGTTAAACGATAGTAATAAATTCCGCTTGATACGGATTTTCCGGAATTATCTTTACCGTTCCAAATAACCTGTCCTCGCTTTCCGTCGCTTTCAAGGCGGTTAAATATTTTCACCAATTGCCCCCGTGAATTATAGACGGAAATTTTTGCGTCTTTTGCTTGCTTGGGAGTAAGGTTATAAGAAAGTGCGGTTACCGGGTTAAACGGATTGGGATAATTACCCAATTTAACTTGATTTTCGGCAACAACTTCATCGTCATTAGCTACGCCTTGCGAAGAAAAAGTCCAGTTATATTCAACGGAATCAATCGTAAACGGAACCGGGAAAGTTGCATCAGAGCTTCCGTAATAAAAAACGTAGTGAATAGGAGCATATCCGCCGGCAGGAATGGTTATTTGCGTCGGAAAATCAGCCATATAACATGTTTCAGTGTTACATACGGAAATAGCCCAACCTTCGGGAACGTCATGGTTAGTATATTGAAAGACAATAGTTATTTCCTCATCTGTATCGTTGTTGATGTGAGCCCATCCGGTTTCCCAGTGATCTCCTTCCAAATCAGCCGAAAGAGGACCGTGAATGGTCATTGTTTCTTCGTCAAAGCATTCCGGATATGTGATGTTAAGCGCCGTAAGAGACGCTAAGGCGAATAAGCCTAAAATTATCAATATGAATTTTTTCATATTATACCTTCCTTTTTTTTATTTTTTAGATTAAAAACGGGTTGTAATTGATACTCTTACTCCCTCAAAAGGAGCCTGGTTTTTGCAAACGCCGTTACGGCAAACGATTCCGCCTTTTTCGGAGCCGGCAAAAACTTTTAATTCCGAATGTTCTTTTATCGGAGTTTTTACTTCTACTCCGATTTTTGCAGTTTGATCCGTTAAGTTGTTTTTATTTGAGAAATTATAAGTAAACAAGACGGAAACATCAAATTTGCCGATTCCCAAATCAGTTTGGAATTCCGGTTCGTAATGATATTCTTTATGCCCGTCGTAATATTTGTCTTTGGTTTTCCATTTAGCTTTTATCAAAAACGGCATCTCCCCGATGTTTGTATCAACGGAAATTTTTTGCGATTCTTCGTTATCGCCGTAGTTTTTGACTCCGCTTTCATCTATTCTTTCAACTTTATCATATTCTAAGGTAAGTGTAGCCGCGCTCATTTCTCTTTTGTATTCAATGTGAGTATCGCTCATTTTAACCTTATCATTTGATGACCAAGCTTCGGAATAATCGGCTGTAATTTCGTTTTCAAAATTGGGATTAAATCTGATAATTCCTCTGTAACCTTCTTCGTCAATACCGGGGTATTGATAATAACCGTAAGCCGCAATCGCTTTTTCCGAATAATTTAAGGTAGGCAAATCGGCATAGCGATCGTTAAATTTTTTGTAATTTTTATAACCTCCGGTCAAAGTAAACATTCCGAGATAAAGATTGGAATTTGCATAAAAAGCATGTCCGAATTTTTCATCCGTTGAGTCATATTGATGCAATTCTGCATATTCTGCCTTAAAATCATATATTTCGCCTGTCAATTCTGTTTTACCGCCGAGAATTTCTCTTCTGTTATAGACATACTTATCCGAAACATCGGCAACCGGATCAGCTTCCAGTTTACGGATTAAAACCCCGGAAGCTCCTAATTTCCATTCTGTTCCCGACAAAGGTTTAAATGTATAGTCCAATCCTTGAGCAACATCGTATCTTTCGTTTTCTCCGGATTTTTCTTCGGTTTTAAAGTCATCTTTATCTGATTTTATTCTTCCGTAAACAGCTTGGATTTCCGAATTGAAAAATTTATCGAAACTTAATTTTGCTATTATTCCGTCGAGACGATAATCTTCTTCAAGATCCGTATTGTTATAGAGATGAAGCATCATTCCCGTACCGAAAACAGCCGATCCCGTTCCTCCTCGGAGATAAAATCCGTCCGTTTCGTATTCGAGATAACGGCTTTTCCATTCAACGTTTGCATCTCCCTTATCAAGATCGGCTTCCGGTTTGAATGAATCGTATTTCGGCAATTCGGCTCGAAACTCCATACCGAATCTGAATTTTCGGAAGTTTGTGTCAAACTTGAAAGAATCTTTGAAATAATGCTTTAAAGAATCTTCCGTATTTCGATAAATATATTCCGCTTCGTTAAACCCCTGAATATAAAAATCGGAGTCGGACAAAAAGTCGTCGGCAAAAACTGAACAGGTTAAGAGCAAAGCGATAATCAGCAGGAAATTCTTTTTCATAAAATCCTCTTATTCGCCCTTGGTCTTCAGGTATTTTTCAATTTCTTCTTCAATATGCTTTTCATCGCCTCTGGTGAAACCGGTATGAGACCAGATAATTTTTCCGCCCGGAGCGATTAAAACGGTTCTCGGAGGATTATCTACATTGTAGAGGCGTTTTACTTTTTGATCCGGATCAAGCAAGGTCATAAATTTATATCTTTTTGATTTCACGTAAGATATTGCTTTCGATTTATGACGCGGCTTGTCTATTGAAACACATAAAACTTTGATTTTGTCTCCGTATTTTTTTTGAATTTTATCCAAATGAACCATTTCTTTTTTGCATGGAACGCACCAGGTTGCCCAAAAATCAAGCAGAACCAAACTGTCTTTGTAATCGGAAAGCTTTACTTTTTTCCCTTTGTAATTTTCCAATTCAAAGTCCGGGGCTTTTTTATTTTCTGCGAATAATCCGCCGACAATCAACAAAGCGATTATTGCGGCTAAAATAAATTTTTTCATATAAAACTCCTATTTTTCAACTGTTATTTTTACGGCGTTGTGAACTTTATTGTTATCAGGATTTAAATCAAGTTCCTTGGTTTGGAATAAAACGACTAATTCTGCATCATCGGGAATATCCGTATCCGATAATTCTATGTCATAATTAATATTTCCGAGGTTTTGAACCGATGTTTCCCAGGCTCCGATAACCTGATTATGCATTTCCTGACCGTTAACATGATATTCTATGCCGGGATGAGGAATCGTCAAAACCATTCTCATTTTCAGGTTTTCAAGATTAACTGAGGCGTCGTCTTCGGTTGTAACTTCAACCTTAAGGTTATTTCCCGTGAATTTTGCCGTTGCCTCAAACCTGATTTCTGCCGGTTCAGATGTTATTTTGGCAACCTTATCCCAATATTCTCTAATTTTGTTGTTTCCTGCTCCGATAATCGGTCCCTCACCGCTTATAACTGTTGCCGGTTGAGAAGCCGCCTGATAATAAATCGCCTCGTTCATATAGGCATTTCCCGGATCAGCATCAAAAATGTAATCTGCAAAAATAAGCTGATCGCCGTAAACTGATTTAATCTGTTCTATAACGGCAGACATCATCGGGCAGTTTCCGCAAGTAGTCGCGGTAAAAAATTGAATAAAAGCAACTCGGTTATTCGGATCGGCGGGAACAACGCTCAATTGATTTCCGTAAAATTTACGTGTTTCGCCGCTAATCATTATAACGTCGTTGAAGTGTTCCGGAACGCCTGCTTCACTGCCTTCGGCAGTAAATTTCTTCAAGTAATAAGAAACTTTTCCGGTTCTGTCGTAATCTTCGACGTAAATTCTGTATTTAAATGTATCGGCAGCCATATTTTCATAGCTTACATACATTAAATCGTAATTTATTCCTGTATTTAAATAAGCGGAATCATAATATGTTTTAACGAAATTCTCAACCTTTTCAGGGGTAATTTCATATAAATCATTACTCATCTCTAAGAATAAATTTTCGATTTTGCTGTCGGAATAAGTTACATGATCATATCTTTCGCATGCCGAAATCACAAGGACAGAGGCAATTAAGAAAATCCAAATTTTTTTCATATTATCTCCGCTTATTTTTTAAGCGAAGCCAATGCTTCTTTGAGTTTTTCTTCCAATTCGACTTCGTCACCTGTTTTGTATCCGGTATGCTTATAGAAGATTTCTCCGCCGGGCAACACGATATAGGTTACCGGAATAGCGCTTATTTTTAAATCTTTTTTAAGACCTCTTCCGCCGACATCAATCAACGTTTGGAAAGTAAATCCGTTTTTTCTGACAAATTCTTTGCCTTTTTCGGAAGTTCTTGCTCCGTCGGTGTCAACGGCAAAAACGGTTACGTTATCGTATTTTTCATGGATTTTGTTCAAATGCGGCAATTCTTCGCAACAGGGACCGCACCAAGTTGCCCAAAAATCGATAATTACGGGACCTTTTTTCAAAGTTTCGTAAAGAGAAACTTTTTCTCCGTCGATATTCTCAAGCGTAAAATCTGCCATTATTTCTGATTTTTTTACTTCGGTTTTGTGTCCATCTTTGTGTTCGGCTTTTTTGTCTGATGAACCGCAGTCAGCTAAAAACATGGTGATTGTTGCAATTATCAATAATTTTGTGAATAATTTCATTTTTTCCTCTCTTTTTCTATTGTAAATATTTTGGTTATGGCTCCGCAACGTTCTTTTGTACAATTTCCGCACAAAATGCATTCCGGAGAATTGATTTCTTTGGAAGGGTTAAGATCAACCGGACAATGTGTTTCGCAAAGATTGCAATGGTAACATTTTGTCTCGTTGAAATTCAATTTAAGCAAGCTGAATTTATTCGTAATGCCGAAAAAAGCTCCCAAAGGGCAAACAATTCTGCAAAAAGGGCGCTTTATAAAAACGGCGGCAATCAAAACAGCCGAAAGTATTGCAAGTTTTGTCCAATACATGAATCCGACTAAGGGACGCAAATCCTCATGCAAAATAACTTGAGGTATTCCCGCGCCGATACATCCGGAAGGACAAATTTTGCAAAAATAAGTTTCCGTATTGCCGGAAGACGTTGTCAAAAACATGGGCATCAAAATAACCGTAAAAATCAAAAACAGATATTTTCCGTATTTAAGCCAATCCGGTATTTTTATTTTTTTTGACGGGATATGATACACCCATTCCTGAATGAATCCGAAAGGACAAATCCAGCCGCAACTCCAACGTCCTATGAGACTTCCCAGCAACAAAAGGAATCCGAACATCAGAAAAGAAACGGAACCGATGACAAAAAAGTGCTGGATACTGCCGATGGGACATGCCCAAATTGTCGAAGGCACCGAGTAACAGTTCAAAGCCGGAATGGGAACATACTTGAAAATATATTCCAAATTTTCGTAATATTTTATATAAAAGTGTCCGTTTACGATGTATAAAAACAAAAACAGAATAACTAATCGAGTGTAGTTATTTGCGAATAAACTGACTTTTCTTCGTCTTTTCTTTGCCATAAGGTTTACCTAACCTATTCCTATACACGACAGTCACAAAGTTACGGCATTAGTCAAAATTTCAGGTAATTCGTCGTTTACTATTCCGACCAAAATCAATCCGATTCCGCCGATAATACCGAAAATTGTCGTTATTTTTCGCAGTAAAGATGATTTCTGTTCCGAATTTGTACTCGTGTTTTGGGATAAAGCTGCATTTTGTTCAGACATTTAAGTTCTCCTTTCAGCGAACGGACAATTCAATTTCAAATTCTTCCGGAGGTTCGCAATATGAATCGAAGCAGAATTGATATCCGACATAAATCTTTATTTTATTAAGTTTTACTTTCGGATCAACTTTAAAGCTTTTCTTCATTTTAATCGTACCGTGATAAGAAATCATTCCGTCATGATTTTCTCCGCCCTCAGGATAAATTGTCTTGCCGAATGATACTCCTTCTGCTTTCTCTCCCTCTATAAAACAGAAATCTTCCTGTAAATTCATGTGCATTTTTTCAGGGATGTTAAGAGTTACGACAACAGTGTCTTTAATTGTCTCAGCCGAAACAATATCGTTTACTTTCACAACATTGCTTTTGCCGATAAGCAAAACAGGCAACAAGGCAATAAGCAATAAGATAAATCGTTTCATAATTTCCTCCGATTTTTATCTGATTATTTTTATTAATTACATTTAAAATCAGTTTAATTTAAACAATTCAGCAATAAAAGATAAAAATTATTTTCTAAAACGGATGTCAACAGTTCTCTTTGTTATGAGAGGTAAAGAAAATAACAATTGATTGATGAAATACGCTTTAATGAAAATTCAGTAATAAGACAGCTCCGAAACAACCTGCAATACTGTCAATTATTTTAATATCCGGGAAGCTTCGAGGCGTAAAAAAATATTTTTTTGGACAAAAAATTAATAAAAAAATATTAAGATTTATTATTCTGTAACTAAAATCAAAAAAAGGAGATGTTTATGAGAACTGAAAATTCTATTTTAATGGAAAATGCGCGAAAATCGCTTCAAGGCAATTGGGGAAATGCCGCAGCCGGAACCGCTGTTTTTACCGGGCTTAATCTGCTTATCAATTCTTTTTTGCCGGGAATCGGTTTTTTTCTCGTTACCCCGACAGTTCTTTTCGGTTACATTCTTTTTACTTTATCGATTTCAAGAGGGAAAGATGCTCAACTGGAGCAGATATTGAAAGGTTTCAATAATTTTATTCGGTTTGCATTGGCAGGCTTATTGATACGTCTTTTTATTTTTCTGTGGAGCTTGCTTTTTATTATTCCCGGCATTGTTGCTTCTTATTCTTATTCTATGGCATTTTATATTATGGCGGACGATGATTCCGTATCTGCTTCGGAGGCAATTGCAAAAAGTAAAATAATGATGAGAGGAAACAAATGGAAACTCTTTTACCTGCATTGCAGATTTATCGGTTGGGCAATTTTAGCTTGGCTGTTTTCTTTCGGAATCGGCTTTCTTTGGCTTTCTCCTTATATTCGGGTCAGCACGGCAAAATTTTATGATGATTTAAAATGCAGTTCCAAAGAAGAAAACATGACCTCCGATAACTTTAAAAATATAGTATCCGACGGAGGATGCGAAGATTACTCGCAAGATTTTACCGGATCTCAAGGATAAACGGATTCAAATTTTAAAAGATGCGTATTAATTCTATGTTCGCTGACTCCCTGTTTCTTTTATGTTTTTCAGAATCATAGTCAGCATTTCTTTAAATTCCGACATATTTTTATAACCGGTATTGGTAATCAAATCGCTGAATGCGGTATATCTGTTATCTTGTCCGACATAAAAAAATCCCCACATTCCAGAAGATAAAAATCGATAAATCATTTTAGCCGGCTGAACTTCTTTTCCTGCTTCTCGGAGAATATCTTCTTTTTCGTAAAATATATTCCCTGTCGAGTTAATTGCGGAAACCTGATATTTCGTTTTTTCGCTTTCAAAAATCCAAGTTTTTTCGCCAAGGGGAGGAAGTTCGTCCGTTTCAATAAAAATCATGGGTAAAATCGGATTTTTAAAATCCGGTTTGACGATAACCGCCGATTTTAATTTAACCTGCCAATAATTATCTGAATCCTCCAAATAAAAAGAAATATATTCGGATTTATTTTCAGCTTTTACCGATTGCGAACAAAAAGAATTTATCGAATCTATTCCGCATTTCGGTTCTTTTCGGATAAGTTCCCTGATAATCCTGAAAATTTGATGAGGATTGCGAGTTACCTTGAATTTACCCGGATCAGGCAAAAGTTTTTCTTTTTCAAAGATTTTTTCAAGTTCTTTTTTTGCTTTTTTCACGTTTAGTTGCCTTTATAATTTATAAATTTTATCAAAATATTTAATTGCATGGTCAACTCATCGTAAACGATAAGAGTTTTTTGGATTAAACGATTGAAATCGCTGTCTTTAAAACTGCTTTCCAGGAATATTGCATAATAAAAAAAATCGTAAATAATCGAAAATTCTTTCGCCTCTGCGAATAGTTTTTCTTTAATTATTTTTGCATTTTCCCAAAGACGGTTAATTTTTTTTATCGATTTTTCAGACTTTAATTTTAAAGACGAAATTTGACGAATAATTTCAGTGAATTTCCGCAAGTTTGCCGTCAAAGAGTTCAAAATTCTTGTTTCGGAATTAAAATTAAATTTATCAATGAAATAAGCAGATTCCAGATAAGAGACGCTTTCTTTTATCCAATCAAGCTTCGGATCAAGATTTTTTATCATTGTCATGCCCCAAACACATCTTTTGGCTTCAAAGAAAAATTCGTTTTTCCTTATCTTTCGTTTTTTCAACGGGACATTATGTTTTAGTCCGAAAATATCCGTCGTTGTTTGCCAATAATCGATTCTTTCATCCGCAATATAATAATCTTTTTTCTCTAAAATCGAGACAATCGCTTTAAAAACGGCATCCGGAGTAATATAATTATGGCAATTCAGATGACTGCAAATTTTATCGAATTTACAGGGATGACAATCTATGTTTGCCTGCATAATTACTGCTTTTTCCGAATAGGGACCTGTTTCCCAAAGACTTACCGGACCGAGAGAAAGATTAAGGATTTCCGTGCCGGAAGCAGCGGCAATATGCATGGGACCGGTGTCGTTGGTAACCAGCAAATCAAAATGTTTCATCAGCGAGACCAACTCTCCGAGTTTGGTTTTATCAATCAAAACATGAAAACGCTCATGGTCAATATCCGAAAAATACGGTAAAAGTCCTCGTTCTTTATAAGCTCCGAGCAGAACAATTCGGCAATCGGTGTATTGGAGCATCCCTTCAATCACGACTCTGAATTTTTCGGTTTCCCAGGCTTTATTGCTTTGACTTGCTCCAATATGAAAGGCAACGATTTTCTCTTTATTGCGACGAATTTTTTTGATGAAATTTTCCGCTTTTTCGCTTTCCTTATCCAATAAATAAAAATTCTGTTGAGCAGAAGGAACCGATTTTCCCGAAATAAAATCAAGCTCTCCGGTTCCGGAAAAAATGTCGGTTAAATTGAAAGTTCGGTCTCCGAGATGGTGTTCGTTGGCAAGATGAAAAGCCGTCCAAGGCGACAAAATTTCCTGCTCGCCGTCTTGATTTTTAAACATTCCGAGTTTTTTCTTTGCTTTAATCAAACTTCCTAAAACAGATGATTGCTCTGAAACAATCGGACTTATAAATAAATCGTAATTTTTGGCATTGATATAATCAAGTTTGAGTTTTAATTCAAAATATCCGTTCCATAAATCTTTTTTGATGTTTTCTGTTAAAATTTTGTCATCGAAAGAAATAATTTCATTTAGATTATCAAAATAATTCAAAATCCCTGAAAATGAAGATAATGCGGCATAATCAATCTCGGAATCAGGATATTTCTTCTTTAAGCCGTTGACCAAAGGCGCAGTCTGAATCAGGTCTCCCAAACGGGTAAAATTCATTATTAAAATTTTCATGTTTTCCGCCGAATTTATGCATTAAATTTATAAGTTTTTTGTAAAAGTATCCAAAACTTCGAGAATGCTTTCATATTCCGCTCCCGTGCGGTTATTTTTTATTTTATTCATAATCAAATCAATATCATATCTTTCATTCGGACGAAGAGTCTGCAAAAATCTTTTAAGTTGGGGATCTTGTATTTTCTCTTCGGCAAAACGCCATTTTTTTTCTTCGGCAATTATTTTTGCCCCGAATTCGGGAGATTCTGCCGAAATTTTATAGATAATTTCTTTGATTCTCAGTTTGTAAGTATGTGAAGTCAAAACTTTTTTGCGCGCTTTATCGGCAATGCTTTGCCTTTCTTTTTCATGTTCGAGATAATATCTTATTTTCTCTTTTAAATCGGCAACGGAATCAAAAGTTATGATTTCTTTTCCGGGTTCAAAAATTTCTGCCAGCAAAGATCTGTTATCGGTCAATTGAAATCCTCCGCAAGCGGCAATTTCAAATAATCTGGGGTTGAGAAAATCTCCGTTTTTTTCAAAAATATCATTTCCGAAAGATGAATGCAAATTGATGTTTATTTTGGAAGAAGAATAAATTTTTACGCTTTCTTCTATGGAAACGGTTTCTCCGTTTTTTTGCGCGAATTGTTTTAAGCTGTCAAATTTTTCCCATCCTGTTCCCCAAAGTTTAAGATCAAACTCGGATAACTCCGAGAATAACCTTACTCTGTTGGGATAAGGAGCCCCCATAAAGGAAACATCGGAACCGAAATATTTCTTCTCGTTTGCAGGCAATACAGCTTTTTTATGAATCGAATCATCCGCCGCCATAGGCAAATAGCTGTAATTTTCACATCCGAATCTTTGCAGAAAAACGGGAAATTCACCTTTTTGTATCCCGAAAAAATAATCAAACAAGCTTGCGTAATCTCTCCAATATCCGAATCGTTTATAATCTTCCACAAACCAAATTACGGTAATGATTCCTTGTTTTTTTATCTCGCGCAGAGCGTCTTTCGTTATCGGAGACTGAGCGTTTATAAAAACCAGATGAGGATTGTATTTTTCAACTTCGTGAAGCAGAATATCGGACATGAGTTCTGTCAGTTTAAGAGCGGATATGCCGGAAAAATCCTTGTCTTCAAATCCCGTAATCAGATGCAAAAGTTCGGAAGCCGAAGAATTATCGATAAATTTTACCTGTGTTCCGAGCTTCTCGAAAGCGTTTTTAACGTAGCGGGAAGTTGTGGAAGAACCGCCGTAAATCGGAGAATCAATCAGAACTTTTATCTGAGAGATGTTTATCGGCTCCGATTCAGATCTGCCGTTTTCCAGATTTTTGACAAATTTTTCAAATTTATCGGGGAAAAGTCTTTTTACCGACGGTAAAGCAAAAACCCCGTAATTCCTTTCTTTGGTTATTGCATTCAAATCCGTTGCAATAAAACATTTTTTGCGAATCTCATTTTTCGGATAAGCTTCGTACAGTTCCGGAACAGGTTCAAAAACAATGATTTTTTTATTTTCGGACAATAAAGGTAAAATATGATAACCGAATCCCAGTCCGAAAACGGCAATTATTTCCGCTCCGGCATTATTTTCCAAAAATTTTTCGGCAAGTTTTCTTCCTTCGTCTTCCGGAGCGTATCTGCTGTGCAAAGAAACTCCGTTTATTACCGGTACCGCAGCCCCTGTCTTAGAATACGCAATTTTTAAATCTGCCGTCATATTCTCTCCCGAAATTTTATTATTATTGGATTTTTATTTACAAGATAAAGAAAATTCAATATGCAAATTCTTTGCCAAATAAATGATTTTTTTATCAACCGTAAATTTTGTAAATAAAAAACAAATATTTTAAACAGATAAAGCAATGACGGATTAGCTGATTTTCAGGAAAATTTTTTTTTATCTTCTTAATTGCAATTACAGTTTGACAATCAGTTTTTTAGAAAAAAATTTCCGTTTATGTTAAAATTGATTATTGAAAAAATTAAATTTGGAGAAAACCGATGAATTTGCTAAACAAAAATATTCTGTTTTTAAGTTTAATTATTTTTTTGATAAACGGATGTTCAAGTGTTGTTTTGGAGTCAAAGCGCAACATGAAATCAACAGAGAACAATAATATCAAAGTTAAAATCGAACAGCAAAGAGATATTATTAACATCAAGTGCGAAAAAGAAAAAATACGTAAAAATTATTCTGAGACCAAAGAAATATTCATCCGGAAAATCCCTTTGATTTTAAAGGATCCTTTATTTCCTTTTGCAGCCGGCGCTTTAACATGGATTATTACTTTATTTCTTCCCTCTGCGGAAAACGGAAACGATATTACCGAATATTCTGCGAAAACTGCGAATGTTGTCGGTTTAAGCGTATTTGCCGGATTGCTTTTTTCTCCTTATCCGTTAAAAAGCGACAAGGATTTAAAAAAGCTCTATTCGAATAATAAGCTTCCGGAAGACATAGAAGTAAAAGAGAAAACCGTAAACGTAAAATTTATCGATTCGGAAACTTTCAGGGAACCGTTGAAAAATACGAAAATAACTTTATCGGTACCGGAAGAATTAAGCAAATATTTTACGGAGATAAAGCAAACTCAAGCAACAGACTCTCTCGGCATGACAAAATTTAATCTGTATTACGACAAAAATAAAATCAGTTTTGAGGAAACTGATATTTACAATTCAGTAAAAACATTCAGTTTGAAAATTTTTGTTAATGATTACGAAAAAAATATTGATTTAGAGCCGGTATATGTTAAAAAAGATTACTGATTTTTGATGTTTTCAGAATGATATATTTATCCTTTATTATGCTGCGACCGTAAATATTAAGAGCATAAAAAATCATAATCAGGAATTGTTGCCGCTGAATAAGGAATCTCGTATTTTTTTTCTTTGGACAAGATGACAAACGAAAAAAATATTGGAACGCTTACGTTTGAAACAGGTTAAGCATCATAAAATCAGCAGTTTAAAAAAGAATAAAATATTTCCCGTCGGAAACGGGTTATTATAAAAGAGGTTTTGCATGAAAATAATATCTTGGAACGTAAACGGATTACGCGCCGTCATTAAAAAGAATTTTTTTGAATATATAAAAGATGAAAATCCCGATATTATCGGTCTTCAAGAAACCAAGCTCGGCGAAAGTCAAATCCCGGCAGAAATAGAAGCTCTTGCCGATTATCACAAATATTGGAGTTTTGCCGAGAAAAAAGGTTATTCCGGGACTTTGCTTCTTACCAAAAAGAAGCCGAATTCCGCGGTTACTTCTGTCGGGGAATCATGGTTTGACGACGAAGGGCGCATTATCAGAGCTGATTTTGACGATTTTGTCCTTTTCAATGTATATTTCCCCAACGGTCAAATGAATGATGAGCGATTGACTTTTAAGATGGACTTTTACGATAAATTTTTAGCGCTGATGAACGAGATAAGAGATTCCGGAAAAAACGTGATGGTCATGGGCGATTATAACACCGCTCATAAAGAAATAGACTTGAAAAATCCCAAAGCAAATGCGAAAAGAAGCGGATTTTTGCCTATAGAGAGAGCCTGGATAGACAAAGTAATCGGAAACGGTTATGTCGATACCTTCCGGGAGTTTAATCAAAATCCGGGAGAATATTCCTGGTGGAGCTATCGTTTCAGCGCCAGGAAAAACAATGCGGGATGGCGGATTGATTACGTTTTTGTGAACAAAGAATTTCTTCCGAAAATAAAAAACGCTTTCATCAGACAAGATATCTTGGGAAGCGATCATTGCCCGGTCGGAGTGGAGATATAAATGGAAAATAAAGAGAGAATAGATATCTTTGATATCATATTGATGGGTTTGAAGCATAAAATATTTATACTGTTTTTTACGGGAATAGCAAGTATTATAGCCGTTTCATACAGCCTGCTTACCCCCGAATTATGGACTTCGCAAGCTGTATTAATGCCGGAGAAAAGCAACTCATTAGGACTGGGATCATCAGGGTTATTAGGATCTTTGGGCGGAGGTTTATTTTCAGGTTCAAATGATGAAGGAATAAAAATGCTTACAATTTTAAGCAGTAAAAATACCTCCATTGATATAATAAATAAATTCAACTTATTGGAATATTTTGAACTTATTGATAATCCGGACATAAAAAAGGCTTACGATATAGCAATGATGATGTTGAGAGGAGAGGTTTTATCAACCTATATAAACCAAGAAAACGGGGCGATTGTCATAAGCGCTAAAACCAAGGATAAAAAACTGTCTAAGGACATCGTTGATTATTGTATAACTTTTTTAGAAAAATATAATCGAGAATATACTAACTCAAAAGGTAAGAATAAAAGAATTTTTTTAGAAAAAAGAATAAAAGAAATAGAAAAAGAAGAAAATGAGCTTTTAGAGGAAAGCATCGAATATGCTCAAAAAAATAAAGTCATTCATATAGAAGAACAAAGCAAGCAATTGTTGTTGGTTTACAAAGAATTAATTTCTCAAAAAGTTGAACTGGAAATTAAAAGAAGATTTCAGTCCGAATTTATAAATAAAGAATCATTGAAATCTTTACAAAATAAAATTTCCGTCCTTAACGAAGAAATTAAAAATTTAGAAATAAAAGGGAACGGAGGTTATTTCCCTAAAATATCTGATATCCCGGATTTTTTTACTCAAAAATTCAAGCAGGAAACGGCTCTTGTAATTTTTCAGGAAATAAAAAAGACTATTTATCCGCAACTTGAATTGGCTCGTTTGGAAGAATTGAAAGATACGCCAACACTTGATATTCTGGAATATCCTATGGAAGCCGGTTTGCGTTCGTGGCCTAAGAGAGCAGTTATATGTATCATTATTTTCTTTTGCGCCTTAATGTTTTCTTTTATTATTTCTGTTTCCTATGAATACTTGGATAAAGAACAAAAAAGTAAAATCTCGCTGATTTTTAAATCTTTGCTGTTTATTAAAAAATGAAAAAAGTAGCTTTATCTGATATCCTTTTTTCTTTTGTTATTTTTGTTTTAATGATTCAGGATTTACCGCCTTTATTTAATATCAGGCTCAGATTTTTTTCCGTTCTGGCATTTTTTATTTATATGTCAATTAAGAAAAAATTTTCTATTATTAACGACAAAAATGATATTTTACTTATTTTGGGGACTGTTTTTTTTAATACTTTCAGTATGTTGAGTATTGTTTGGTCAAATAATTTTACAGTATGTTTGCAATATACGTTTTTTCTGATTTTTCACTCCTTAGTTTTTTTAATTGTATTCTTTTATTTAAAAGAGATAAAAGATATTAAGTTTATTTTTATTCCCGTATTCTTATCCGTAATAACCGTTCAAGCTGTATGTATATGGGAAATGAAGACTTTTAATCATTTACCGGGCTCCGAATTATACAAATATTTTCTTCCTGTTCCTACCGGTACATTTTATAATAGAAACATGTGTGCTTGGATGCTCATCTTAACTTCTCCAGCTGTATTATATTGGGCTTTTAATTCGAAAATTTTTCTTATAAAATGTTTGGCTTGGGTAAGTTTTTTTCTTAATCCGATTATAATTGTTGTTCAATCAGCAAGACTGGCAATATTTACGTTTATAATATATTTCGGAATAATTTTCGTTATACACTTCTCAAGAAGCAAGAAAATAATCTTTTTGGCAACAATAATTTTATTGCTTTTTATGGTAATCTTAATGTTACCCAAAGTTACGTCATTAGCTTTTGAATATGTTAAATTTCAATTTGAAAGTCTCCGATACGAGAATATTTCATTTAAAGTAAATTCTTTGAATATAAGGAAAAAACTTTATATAGAAGGGGTTGAACTTTTCTCTGAAAATTGGTTCAAAGGAACAGGTGCCGGAAATTTCATGGATAATGTTAAATTTGATACTTTGGTCGCAACTTTAGGAACATCTGCGCCTCACAATTTTATACTGGAAATAATTGTAAGTTATGGCATTATTGGGATATTTTTGCTTTTTCTGATTTTTATAATGACAATTACCTGTTTCAAGAAAGCATTAATGCATATATCTTCTATTAATTATTATACTATTGCCGCTTATTTCATGTTAAACTTTTTTCTCTTGTGTATTCTTCCCAGTACCATAATGAGATTTTATGCTCATCACTATATTATTTTTGCTGTATGTCTTGCCATAATTACAAGAAAAGAACCGAAACAAGTTTATAATTAAGGTATTTGCATGAAAGTATTGTATCTCTCTTCATATTTTACAAGTTATGTGCATGATCAAATAAATGAATTGATTAAGAACCGTAATATTGAGGCAACGGTGGATTTCAGTCAGGATGCTTACTGCTATTTACGATCAAGGAAAATAAGAGAAAAATACAAACATTATGATTACTCAGATAAAATTCCTGATAAACTTTGGGATTTTACCCTTTATCCCGGATTTCCCAAAAATATGTTTGAAAGTTTTAATGCAGAAATCCTTTTTAAAAGATTATTTAATAAATATAAATATTTAGAGATTGACCTTATCCATTCTCATACTATTTTCCCGAGCGGATACGTTGCAATGAGGTTGGCGGATAAATTAAATGTTCCTTTTGTAGTATCCAGTCATGGTGTTGATTTTTACAGATGCTTAGAAAATGTATCTGAGACAAGAGATTCTAAACCTTATTCAAAGGAGACGATTAAAAAAGTAAAGAAAACATTACGAAAGGCCAGTTATGTTATTGCTGTTTCCGATAAATTTGGTAAAGATATTAAATTATTTGCTCCTGATGCAAGAGTAAAAGTTATAGAAAACGGTTATAAAAAGCATATTTTTTATCCAAGAGAAAAGACAGAAATTCGTAAAAAATTATATTTTAAACCCGACGTAAAGTATCTTATTTCTGTGGGTAATTTGGTAAAAACCAAAGGGCATATACATCTGATAAAAGCTTTACCGGAAATAATTAAATTTGAACCTGATATAAAATTGATTCTTGTCGGGAACGGAAATGAGAAAATAAGGCTAATGAATAAATTACGAGAACTTAAATTAACTGAATATGTAGAATTTCATGATTTTCTTCAACCCGAAAAGCTGGCAGAATATTATTCGGCTTCGGATTTATTTATTTTCCCTTCTTTAAACGAAGCGTTCGGAATTGCTTTAGTTGAAGCAATGGCATGCGGTTTGCCTGCCATTGCCACTAAAACTCACGGACCAACGGGAATTATAGACGTAAATGAAACAGGATTTATTACCGAAATAAATTCATCCCAACAAATTGCCGATAAAGTTATCAAGTTGCTTGCAGATAAAAAACTTATCTTGAAAATGTCAAAAAAAGCAGCTTTGGTAATGCCCGTAAAATATGGAGAAAAATATTCGGAAATATATGAAATATATAAAGAGTCATTAAAATGAGCAGATTAAAGTGCATATTCCACATTCCTTGGAAGTTAGCGGAAAAACAAAATGTCGCATCAGAAATAAGACCTCGAAAAATGCTGAAGGCATTTATGGATTACGGTTATGAGGTTGATACGGTTTGGGGAGATTCCCGAGAAAGAAAAGAAAAAATAAATAACATAAAAAATAAGATAAAACACGGTATTAAATATGATTTTATGTATTCCGAGAGTTCAACTTTACCAAATGCTTTAACCGATTACGACCATCTCCCCAGGAGTCCTTTCGCCGATTATTTTTTCTTTCGTTTCTGTAAAAAGAACTCTATACCGGTCGGATTATTTTATCGAGACGTTTACTGGAATATTTCCGGGTACAGACGTTTTAATCCTCTTCTCAACAGCGGGGTAAATTTTTTTCATAAACTTGATAACTTTTTGATTTTTCCTCTTTTAAAAAAACTTTATTTACCTTCGGAAGCAATGAAACCATACGTTCCTTTTGTTCCCGATGAATTGTCCTGCAAGGCTTTACCGTCAGGGGTTGAACCGAAAACCGGAAAAAATACGGAAAATAATACTTTTCTGTATGTGGGAAATGTTAATGATTCTATTTATGACATTTCCGTTTTGTTCAAAGTATTCTCTAAAATACCAGAAGCTGAACTTATAGTTAATTGCAGAGAAACATCCAACGAATTTATAAAAAAGACTTATAAAGAGTATTTAACCGATAATATTAAAGTAAAAAATTATTTTGGTTCAGATCTGGTTAAACTTTATGATACGGCATCTTATGCTTTCTTATTTTTTAAACCTGATATTGTCAGAACTTTTGCTTCGCCTTACAAACAGTTTGAATACATTTCTTACTGTAAAATTACTATTGCCAATATCGAAACTCACGCCGGTAAATTTAATCGGGAAAACAATCTTGGATTTTCGATAAAATATGATGAAAATGAATTGGCTGAATGCGTGAAATCTTTATTGGGAAAAGACCATGCCGAGATTAAGAAGCAAATAAAAAAATTTGCCGATGAAAATACCTGGTTAAAAAGAGCGGAAACGGTTATTAATGATTTAAGGTCATAAATAATGAAAATTAAAAGTATCAAACAGGCAAGTCTTGTAATGATTGCGGATATTTTCCAGAAAGCAGTTTTTTTCATTATAACCTTTATGACTGTTCGTCTTGTCTCAAAAGAAAACTACGGAGCTTACAGCTTTGCCTCTACCGTTTTGAATTTATTTTTAATTTTCAGCGGATTAGGTTTGTCAACAGGATTCATGCAATACGCCAGTTATAATATTTCGGACGAAGAAAGATACAAAATTTTGGGCACTTCTTCTCTGGTGTCAATCAGCAGCAGTATTTTTTTCGGATTAATTTTAATTTTTGCAGGTTCAGTCAATTTATTTAAAATAGATCTCGGAAATACTTTAATTATCTGTATGAGCATGCTTTTGGCATTAAAAGCAATATCAGACCTTCTCATGAAATATTACAGGTGTGTTTATAATTATAAAAAATATTTATCCACAGTGATCATAAGTAACTTATTCTATCTTATCTCTTCTTTTTTATTTATTCGTTTTTGGGATATTTACGGTTTGATTTCGGCTCGTTATCTGTTTACTGCGGTTATTATTATATTGGGTATAAATGTTCTGAAAAAAGTTTCTTTTAAGCTTAACTGGTCTCGACAAAAATGGAAAAGTTTTATTTCCTTTTCGCTTAGCGCCGTTACGGCAAATTCGGTTTCCGCCATATTGGTTTATGCGGATATTTTTTTGTTGGGGCAGATTTTAAGCGACTCATCGGTACTTGCCGAATACAGAGTGGCAGGATTATTGCCGCTTAATTTAATAATCATTCCCTCTTCTTTGATGATGTTTTTCTACCCTAAACTTGTAAAATTGAATAAAGAATTGGAATATTTCAAAAAATATTTGATGATTGTAGGAATCTTATTTGTAATTAATACGATTATTTTTTTGTTTTTTACTTTTACCGCCGAATGGTACTATCCTCTTGTTTTCGGGAAAAATTATTCCGACAGTTTGCCTGTTTTTTATATTATGATGGCAGGATATTTGATTAACGGTACATTAAGAATCTCGGCGGGAAATTTTCTTGCTACCGCCCATAAAATTAAAATAAATATTTACATTGCCCTTTTCAGCGGAATACTTAATATCGCTTTAAATATTATGCTCATTCCCGAATTCGGAAGTATCGGAGCGGCCGTTGCCTCGCTTTCTGTTTTTATATTGGGAAGTATCGTAAGCAATGTATATATTTTTAATCTTTATAAAAAAATGAAAGTTCAGAAATCAGTAACTTCCATAGCAACTTAAAATACGGAAATTGAAATGGTAAAAATAAAGACAGCTCATGTTATTCATCAACTTTGCCGAGGCGGAGCGGAAACCTCACTTTACGATATTTGTCGTTTTTTTAATTTTAAGGATATAGAATTTACGATAATTATTTTTGAAAAAGACAGCGACTTTGAAGATGAATTCAAAAAACTTAAAAATATAAAGATAATTAATTTAAACGCAAAAAGCAGATATGACCCCGTAATTTTTTTTAAGTTGTTTAATGTATTTAAAGCAGAAAATTTTGATATTGTTCATACTCATCTTCCCGTAGCCGGAATTTATTCAAGAATTATTAATTTATTTTTTAAAAAGAAACTTATAACAACGCAACATTCAGTTCTTTATAAAACCTCTGTTTTTCATAAAATAGACCGTCTTACCATGAGGATGTTTAATTACGGAACAATTGCAAATTCGATTTTTACCCGAAAATTCCTTCAAAAATATAATTATATTGATCAGAATAAAACCGAGCTTATTTATCTAGGTGCGGATTTTTCAAAATTAGATAATCCGAAGACAAATAAAGCAATGAGAAAATTTATCGGAATTAATGAAAGTGATATTGTCTTAGGTCATATCGGAAGTTTCAAACCTCAAAAAGGGCATAAATATCTTATTAATGCATTTATGAAAATTCATGAAAAATATAAAAATTCAAAGCTTGTTTTAGTCGGGAAAGGTAAACTTGCGGATGAAATAAAGGCTTTGGTAAAAAAAAATCAACTTTCTAACTCGGTGATTTTTGTCGGAGAAAAATCAAATATAAAAGATTATATCAATATGTTTGATATTTTTGTTTTTCCTTCAATTTCGGAGTCTTTCGGTATTTCTGTTTTGGAAGCATTGTATTTGGAAAAACCGGTTGCGGCATTTAATATTGATGCCGTATCGGAAATAATTGAAAACGGAAAAGACGGAGTATTAACAGACTCTAAAAATACCTCAGCATTTGCGGATGCCGTTATCAATTTGCTGAACAATGCAAATTTAAGAGAAAAAATAATTTCAAATGCAAAAAATAAAGCGAAGAAATTTGAGATCGATTTATGCTGTGAGAAATTGGAAGAATATTATAAAAAAATATATTACGAAGGGTAAAATATGAAGAAAATTGCCAGAATTATTACCAGATTGAATATTGGCGGTCCGACAATTCACACGGTTTTGTTGTCAGACAAACTGAAAGACGAATACGAAACGGTTCTTATTGCCGGCAAAATCGAATCTCACGAAAGCGATATGTCTTATTATGCCGACAAATATAATGTTAAACCTGTGTATCTTGATAAAATGAGTCGAGAACTAAGGTTCCTCGCCGATTTTTTTGCCTTTTGGGAATTGTTTAAAATTTTGCGAAAGGAAAAACCGGACATTGTTCATACTCACACCGCAAAAGCGGGAACTTTAGGCAGAATTGCGGCATTTTTGGCGGGAGTTCCCGAAATTTATCATACCTTTCACGGTAATATTTTCAAAGGGTATTTTTCGCCTTTAAAAACTCGGATTTTTATCTTGATAGAAAAAATTTTGGCTTTGATTTCCACCGAAATAATCGTTATCAGCGAACAGCAAAAAAAGGAAATTGCGAGTTTAAAAATTGCTCCTTTGTCTAAATTGAAAATCGTAAAACTCGGTTTTGATTTTGAAAATGTTTTACCCCGAAAGGAAGATAAAAATAAATTTCGCAGAAAATTCGGTTACTCCGAAGAAGATATTTTAATCGGAATAGTGGGAAGAATTACTGCCATAAAAAATCATTTTCTTTTTTTGGATATTGCCGAAAAATTGGCAAAAAAATATCCGAACGCCAAGTTCCCGATTATCGGAGACGGAGATCTGAGAGACGAAATACAAGCCCAAATAAAAAAACGAAATCTTGCGGAGAAAGTAAAAATTACCGGATTTATTACTGAGCTTAATCCTGTTTACGCCGACCTTGATTACGTTTTGCTGACATCCAAAAACGAAGGCACTCCGGTTGCTTTAATTGAAGCCATGGCGTGTCAAAAAATAGTTTTATCCTCAAATGTCGGCGGTGTTTCCGACTTCATAGAACACGGGGAAAGCGGATTTTATTTTGATTCTTTCGTTCCAGATGATTTTGTGAAAACACTTTCCGAACTTATTGACGGAAAAATAAAAAAATCGATTATTTCCGAAAAAGCGAGAGAAACGGCAATAAAAACGTTCGGATCGGAACGTTTGGTAAACGATATTCGTAAAATTTATCGTCATGCTTAAAGCCATTGTTTGTCTTTCTCGAAATTATGTTATCGGCAGAGACGGGAAAATGCCCTGGCATATTCCTGAAGACCTTGCCCGTTTCAAAAAATTAACTTCGGGACATCCGATAGTTATCGGTTCAAGAACTTTTGAATCCATCGGAAAATTATTGCCGAACCGAGAGAATATCATCCTCAGTAAATCTAGAACAGTAAACGGAGCAACAAATTACGATTCTCCTGAACCTGTATTGAAAAGATCAGAAAAAGAGGATATTTACGTTTGCGGAGGCGAATCTGTTTATGAGTTTTTTTTGCCGTATGTACAGGTTTTGGAACTTACCTTAATAGATGCTTTTATTGAAGGCAATACTTTTTTCCCGAAAATAGCTCAAAAAGAGTGGAAAGTTATAAAAAAAATAAAAGGGAAAAACAATTTTAAGGGTCATAATTATCATTTTTTTACCTTAAAGAAATTGAATATTCAAAAACATTTTGACAAAAAGACCTTATAGTAATTTTTGAGTAAATATTAATATAAAAAAAGGATTTTTTTAATTCCGATTTATAAATTTTTGATGAATTATTGTTGGAGGAAAAATGGCAAAAACAAAAAAATACGGAAAGATTTCATTAATTGAATTTTTAATGATTTTAATGCTTGTCGGCATTGTCTTCACTTTCATTGTTCCCATGAAACAAAAAAGAATAAATTTTGAAAGAACGAAAGAAGCTGTAAGATTAATGCAGGTGATCAGAAATGCCAGCATAGAATTTAAAAATGATCCCGAAGGCGGAGACGGAGATTATGCTTGGGTTATTGATCAATTGAATATGGATTTGGAAAAAGAGGGAGCTTATTTCTTTGATTATTCTTTGACCGATACTTCCGTGGTTGCCGTTACCAATGAAAAATTCGGTAAAAAAGGGCTTGAAATAATGTATTACATGCCTTCCGGTCCTTTCACCATAAAAGACGAAAAAACCAAAAGCATTATTGATCCTAACTGGCTTCCTTAAAGGATTAATATAAATTTTACGGACCTTCTCCGGAAGGTCTTTTTTTATACCCGAAAGTATGTTTTTTCCTCTGTTATACGCATCGAGTCATTATAGGCTGAATTATCTTATTCCTCGATATTTTCGGAAATTCCCCGATTGTATTGCCGATATTCCGTGCCGATTGTTCAGAGACTGTTCTCCGAAGTTGCCTGTTCTCATAGTAATCAAAGATTCCGATAAATTTCCAGTTACTTTTCTGAGAGCTGACGTAATTATCGGAAATGAAAAAATTCATTACAGTCAAAAATTTCTGCCTGACATAAAACTTGCAATTCCTTATTATTCCAAAATTTTCTTTGCTGAACTTGATCCCGATATAAACGGTAAAATAAATGTTACCGTGAGAATGGAGTTTAAAACGGAAAAAGGACTTAAAGTTATTTATAATCATTCTTATCCTTACATGCCTTTTGAAACTTTGAGCTGCGAAATAAGAGAAAAAAAACTTATTTCGGATGATTGGTATGCAGGCGATATTCATTATCACAGCAACCATACGAACGATCAGGTTGAATTCGGAGCTGATATCCCTTCAACGGCAGTTATGGCAAAGGCAATGGGAGTGAGCTGGTTCTTCGTAACCGATCATTCTTACGATTTGGATGACGAAGAAGACGATTATCTCAAACAAAGCGAAGATTTTCCTAAATGGCAACGCATGAAGTTTGAATGCGAAAAATATTCGGATGATAAATTAACCGTTATTCCCGGTGCGGAAACATCCGTCGGTAACATGAATAATCGTAATATTCATCTGCTGATGTCGGGAAATCAAAATTATGTCAAAGGTTCAGGCGACGGAGCGGAAAAATGGTTTCAAATGCAACCCGAATACAAACATTTTGAAGCTGTAAAATACGGTAAACCGACTTTGGCAATTCCGGCTCATCCTTTTGAAAAAGCTCCTTTTTTACAAAAAAAACTTCTGAACAGAGGAAATTGGAATCCGGAAGATTTTGATAAACTTGCTCCGCAAATAATTCAACCGTTTAACTCAAACAATCTCGCAAAGATACGCAAAAATAAGAAAAAATGGATTGAACTTCTTCTGAAAGGCAAGCGATATTCCGCAGTCGCCGGCAATGACGCTCACGGAGATTTTAATTTTACGAGACAAATTACCGTTCCTTTTTGGAAAATCGTTTTTTCCCGAAAACAACTTTTCGGACAACTTATGACTCTGGTAAACGACAGAAATATTATCAAAGGTTTGAAATCCGGAAGGATTATCGTTTCAAACGGAGCATTTTTGAATTTTCGCCTCTTAAAAAACGGAAAAAAATATTTGATTAATGACGTTGTTAAACCGGGTATATATAAAATTGAAACCGAAATAAAGAGTTACGAAAAAATCATTTCAGTCGATGTTTTTATCGGAAATATTCTCGCCGGAAAGGAAAAATGCGTTAAATATAATGACGGAATGAATATTGAATTAGACTCTTCCGGTTACGTCAGAATGGAAATGAATACCGCAAATAAAGGAATTGTTATCACAAATCCGATTTGGATTGAACGTGATAACTTATGTCAAAATTAAATAGTCTTATACTGGAAGTTGTAAAAAAAGCCCTGCCGAAGCAGGGCGTTTTAATTTATTTGATACCTGAACTGATAGCGGAACCGAGTTGGAAAATCGGAAGATAAATAACGATAATAGTTCCTCCGACCACTACAGCCATGATGATAATCAACATAGGTTCAATCAATGAAGTAAGACGATCCACTACGGAATCTACGAGTTTTTCGTAAAATTCAGCGGCTTTAGCCAAGAGTCTGTCCATATCGCCGGTTTCTTCCCCGGTTGCCGTCAATTGCAACATGGTTGAAGGGAAAACGCCTGTTTTACCGAATGCTCCAGCTATAGAATAGCCTTCTTTCACCATAACCCTTGTTTTGCGAATAGCGCTTTCGACTACGGCATTTTGAACAACGTTTTCAGTAAGAGCCATTGTATCCATAATAGGAACCCCGGCAGTCATCAAAATACTGAAAGTTCTTGCAAATTTACTCATAATCGAATTTCTTACCAATTCTCCGATATAAGGAATTTTAAGAAGAAGCATATCAAAGAAATACCGTCCTCTGTCGGTAAGTTTGGTAACCCAAAAAACTACACCGGCGACAATTAAGGCAAAAATAACGCCGAGTACGTTGGCTCTTAATATGTTCGACAATTTGATTGCTGCTTGAGTAGCAAGCGGCAAATCGGCGTTAAATCTGTTGTAAACACCTTCAAACTGAGGAATTACAAAGTAGAAAAGCGCCCATATAACTACAGCTAAAACCACAATAATGAATATCGGATATGCCATTGCCGAACCTACTTTTCTTCTTGTATCTTCTATTTTTTCCAAATAATCGGAAAGTTCATCCAAAACAGTATGCAAAGTACCGGAAGCTTCCCCCGCTTTCACAAGCGAGATATAAAGATTATTGAAAACTCCGGGATGCTGTTCCATTGCTTCCGAAAGGCTGTAACCTTTTTTAATGTCATCGCTGATTTTCAAAAGAACTTTTTTAAATCTTGGATGAGTTTCGGCTTTGCCTAAGTCCGCAATTGATTTTTCAAGCGTCAATCCGGCGGAAAACATAGTAGAAAGCTGACGCGTAAAGAAAACCAATATTTTTAACGGAATTCTGTTGCGAAATTTATGAATCGAAAGCATCATCTTATCGACAAGAGACATGTTGCCGCTGAAAGCTCCTGACTCGGCGCTTTTCACTGCTATAATAGTATGTCCTTCTCCGGTAAGCTTTTCGACCGCTTCGTCTATGGTTCCGGCTTTTATAACACCTTCAGCACGGGCACCTTTCGCATCTTTTACTATATATGCAAATGTTGCCATAAAAAATCCTTAATGACGTTATTATTCGGCAAAAGTAAGCTTAATCACTTCGCGAATAGTTGTTATACCTGATTTCATTTTACTTAATGCGCTTTTATGAAGAGTATCCATTCCGTTTTCCAAAGCCTGTTCTCTGATTAAATCCTGATTGGCATTTTGGAAAATAAGCTGACGAATATTCTGCTTCACTTCGAGCATCTCGAATATGCCGGTACGACCTTTGTATCCGGTATTGTCGCAATGAACGCAACCGGCTCCTATTTTAAAATCTATTCCGGCAGCCTCTTTGGGTGAAATGCCGGCATCAAAGAGTTCTTTTTCGGTAGGTTGATAATCCGTTATGCAATGTTTACAGATTTTACGAACCAAACGTTGAGCCATAACAAGATTCAAAGATGATCCGACCAAATAACTGGGGATACCTATGTCAACAAGACGGGTAAGGGTATTCGGGGCATCGTTGGCGTGAAGAGTCGTGAAAACAAGGTGTCCGGTAAGCGAAAACTTTACGGCAATATCGGCTGTTTCTTCGTCGCGAATCTCACCGATAAGAACAATATCCGGGTCTTGACGAAGTACGGAACGAAGAGCGGAACCGAAAGTAAATCCGATTTTCTCGTTTACTTCTATTTGACTGATTCCTTCCAAACGATATTCCACCGGGTCTTCACAGGTAACTATATTGTTTTCGACATTTTGAATTTCTTTCAAAGCAGCATGAAGCGAAGTTGACTTACCGCTTCCGGTAGGTCCGGAAACAATGATGATTCCGTAAGGTCTGTGAATCCATTTTTCAAATATTTCCCGGTGCTTGTCTTCAAAACCCAAAGAGTTGAGGGTAAAGCCGAAATCGCCTTTATCCAAAAGACGCATAACCACTTTTTCTCCCAAAACGTTTGGAGTGATTGAAACACGAACGTCAACCGCTTTTTCTGCCGTTTTCAATGAAATATGACCGTCTTGAGGTAAACGACGCTCGGCAATATTCAATTTTGACATAACCTTTATAAGGGAAACAATACCGTTGTGCATTCCGATAGGAGGATTCATCACTTCGCGCAATGCTCCGTCCACTCTGAAACGAACTCTGGTGTGCTTTACTAAAGGTTCAATATGAATATCCGTACAATTTGCCTTTATCGCTTCTTTTACTATGAGATTAACCAGTTTGACAACCGGAGCATCCTGTTCTCCGCCTTGTTTTTCAAGATTGATTTCTTCATCATCTTCGCTGACGGCAACAAAATCAAAAGATCCGGCTGCATCTTCAACTTGTGAAGTTGTTCTTATGCTCTTATAATATTTTTCCATCGTATCGGTAAGGGTTTGTTCCCCTATCAATACAGCATCAATATTCATTTGAAGTATTTTTTTCAGGTTATCATGGATGATAATGTTTTCCGGGTCTGTCATGGCTACCGTTACGGTATTGTCGGTTCTGGCAATGGCAATACAACGGTTTTCATGCGCAAAAGGTTCCGGAATTAAAGCGACAACTTCTTCATCAAGTTCCATAAGTCTGTTTTCATCTACAATATCTATTTCCAATTGTAAATGCAAAGCATGGAGAAGTTGTTTTTCTTCCAGGTAGCCCAATTTAATTAAAGTTTCGCCTAATTTTAAACCGAAGTTATTTTGCTTGATAAGAGCTTCTTTAACTTGTTCCTCGGTTACGTATTTTAAGTGAACCAATATCTCGCCCAATCGCGCAAATTGAGGATTAAACGACATTTTCTCTCCTTAAAGTTTTGAGGAGCCGTTAAGCTCCCTAAAACTTATTATTAATTTTCTACAATCCTGCGTAATTCCAAATCTGAATATTAACTTGATAAGAAACTCCGATAAAAGGAATTTCTACTGTTAGAGCACCCTGATTGCTGCCCGGAGGCGGATTGGCGGGAGGACATTCTTCTTCATAAAACAGAACCTTTAACTGAGTAATACCGTCTTCGTTAGTAATGACTCTGCTGGGAATATTAGGATCTACCATAAATTCCGGCTCAGGCATAATAAAGTCCCCCAGGGTGCCGTAGCCGACACAAATACAATCGTTCATGGGATTAGCCTGACCGTCCATCACTGTTGTATTGAGCAAAGAGACAGCAGGAACGGTGGGAGTTGCTCCGTTAAAGTCAATATGAAAAGGATCCGGTATAACAACCAGAGATACGTCATTCATAGGCAAGACAAGATCATCCAGAATAAATTCGACATTGTTCTCACCCTGACCGACAATAACTTTTATCGAGATTTCTTCGTTGGATTTTATGCCGTCATAAGTAATTGTCGTATAAGCTACTCCGGCTGTTGAATCACCGTCGGCATTAACGTTTCCGATAAAACCTGATCCGTAAATAGAAGCCCAATCAGGATTTCCGACAATTTCAAAGGCAACATCGGTTCCGTTGGGAACGGGATTTGAGTACTGGTCGGTAACGGTTGCCGCCAATTCAAGCAACCAGAGACCTCCGCCGATATTTTCGCCTTCATTATAGCCGCCGATAGCGCAAGATACTGCATCCGGTTTACCGGAGCGAATAATAATATCTGAATTAACAATTTTGATATCTTCGTTTTCAACCAAAGATATTTCAACTGTTACGGGACCGATTTGAGTTCCCGCATTTACGGAAATTTGAGCCTGACCGTTTGCGGAAGAAACAATGACTTCGGTTCCTTCATTATTAATTGAAGTTCCTTCAGGATAATTCAATAATTTAAATCTCAAGCTTTGACTTACCGTAACAAGATTATTCATCATGTCATAAATTTCAACCGTCAAAGCAGCGGAAGAGATTTGACCTGAACCTTCAACATAAATAACGCTGTTCTCTGATTCTTTAACCACCAAATAAGCCGGAGTATCGGATGTAACGTTAACAACCGTTGAAGCAAAAGCGGAATCTCCTACCGTAGCGCTTACTTCGGCAAATCCGGCTGCTGTTCCGGGTGAAAACTCAGCAGTACATTGTCCGTTTTCATCCGTAGTGGCAACAGGAGTAATTGAACCTATATTGGTTTCAAAATTAACGCTTGTTCCCGCACGCAATTTATTGTGATATAAATCTTCGACTGAGGCGCTTATAATTGAGCCTTCCGTATTTACCGGAACTTCCGCAGGATCAGATACGAGATAAATAAATCTGGCCATTCCGGGATAAATATCAATATTTCCGGAAGTGATTTTTCCGCCTACCGAAGCTTGAAGATGAGCCGTGCCGGCGGAATTGCCGGAATTGAACTTAACTCTTGCTATTCCGTTTGATGTTTTGGAAGAAACAGCTTGACCGAGTCCGTTGCCTTCTCCGTCCACAAATATTCCCAAATCGGAAGTGAAAATAACATCTGTTCCGTCCGGAACATAATTTCCGGCATCATCAATTGCTACAGCGGAAACTTCAGTCATTTCAGTAACATTCAAGTTAGTTGAATTAATATTAAGGTTTAAATCCTGAATTTCGGGGGATTCTCTGATTTCAACGCCAACGGTATCGATAACATCATCGACAAAAGCCGTAATCAACACATTCTGAGCCGGATCTCCGCTGTCCCAGAAAAGAGCGGATGCTACCCCGGTAGTGTCGGTTAAAGCTGAAACCTGAATGGTTCCGCCGGTTGTTTGGAATTTCACTTTTTTACCCGAAGCAGGGAAATTATCGCTGTCTCTGACAATTACTTTAATTGTCGAGAATGTTACATTATTGTCTGAGTAAATAAATTCCGGAGAAGCTGTAATTTTATGGATAGAGTATCCTGTATTTTCCATTGTTTTTATTACTTTCTCAGCCTTTGAAGAACCGGCTGTAACCCTAACAATAATATCTTCGCTGCTTCCGATATCATAAATATTTACTCTTGCTGAACCGCTCTGGTCAGTTAAAGGATTAACTTCCGAAGCGCGACCGTTGACAACAGAAAACTTTACAGGCACGTCAGTTGCGTCAATTCCCGTTTTGGGATCTGTAACTTTTGCTGTGGCAACAACGTAAGTCTCGTCATTATTATCGGCTACAATTGAGGTTGAAGATAAAATAAGCGTAACCTCGTAAGACGGGACATCAATGGAACGTTTGTCGCAACCGGAAATTAATACTGAAAGCAGACCGATAACGGTTATTAAATAGATAAGTATTCGGTTTTTCATTTTTTCTCCGCTTACTCTTGTTCTTCCGTTTCAATCAAACGTCTTTCCATTCTTTCGTCAACTTTTGCTTTTACGGTCATATCTTCAGCCGTAACAACACGAGGAGTAATTTCAATAATAAGATCAGTTTGATCAATCTGTTCAACTTTATGTTGGAAGAAACGTCCTATCCAAGGCAAATCTCCGAGGAAAGGAACTTTGTTTGTTGTTTCAAATGTTTTTGAGCTTAAAAGACCGCCTACGTTTACGGTAGTTCCGCTCGGAACGGTTACGGTTGAATTTAATTGGCGAGTTTTTTTGCGAGGCAAGTAGCCGTCAACAAGGTCGACGATGGAACTTACTTCAGGATAAATTTTTGCCGTAATTTGACCGTCTGCATTGATAGTAGGATTAACATTAAGTTTAATGCCGACTTCCGATTCGTTTACTTCGTATTCGTTATCTCTTACGCGAGCAACGTAAGGAATAACTTCTCCGATAAGTATGGATGCGTCTTCTCCGTTCATGGTTGTGATTCTTGTATCGGTAAGAATTTTTGCCGCATTATTGGACAATAACCAATCAACCGTAATGTCAAAAGCGTAAAGCTGACGACTGAATTTAAAAGCATCCTCAAAATCGGACATCTTTTGGAAGTATTGCTCTTCCGGAAGAGCCGCAAAATCATTTCTCTTTTTACCGTGAGGCAAAGCTCCCGTCGGATCGGAATAATCGTAAGGTAAACCTACTCCGTCGGCATTAACGGGATCTTCTGCCAAAATGGTGGTCAAATGATTGAGACGAGACCAGTCTATACCCATTTTTTTGGCATCGGAGATATTTACTTCAATAAGTCTTGCGCGCAATTCTATTTGCTGAACCGGAACGTCGATCATTTCAACTTTTTTGGAAATGTCGGCAAATGTTTCAGGGTTTGCGTTTACAAGCAAAGCATTAATGCCTTCGACCACCGAAACTTTACCCGAAAGGATTTTTAAAGCTGCGGCTGCTTTTTTTGCATCAATGTAATTAAGTTGAATAACGTAACTTCTTTCTCCGACTTCTTCATTAATTCTTTTTTTATCACCGACAATAAAAGTTTTTTCACCCATTACGCGATAAGATAAGCCGGCTGTTTTAACAACCAAACCGACAGCTTGTTCAAGCGGAATATCTTTCAAAGTAATGGAAATTCTTCTTTCATTGTCTTGTTTGTCTTTATTTTGAGATGATGATTGTTGATCAACAGCAAGAACAATATTGCAACCGCTGATCTTTGCCATGGTTTGCAAAACATTTGACAAAGACTCGTCTTGAGCATCGACACTGATTTTAGTGTTAATGATATCATCCGCCGGTTGGGCAAACAACAGCATTGAACCGAAAAGCGTCAGCACAGCGGTCAATATAATCTTCCTGAAAGATAACGACGATAACATATTGACTCCTTTTAGATTTTACCAGTTATATGATTTTGCATTTTTGTTCTCCGAAATAGCGGCGGGTTTTTCGGGTATGGGAGCCAGTTTAAGGATTCCCTTGCGTCCGCTTACCGTATAAGTAAGCTGTCCGTCGATAATTTCGGTAATGGTACGATTTTCTATTTTGTCTCCGACTTTATAAACGTTGCTTTTGCCTTTATATTCTATGGTTGCCCATTGTGAATCATCGGCAATAAACGTAGCCGCAAGTCTCATAATAGAATTAACTTTCGCCTGCCATTCTTTTTCCAAATCGACCTTTGTTTTAACAATAAGATTTTGTTCCAACGGGTCTTTTTTCACCAAAAATACAAACGACTGACGATCACTGATGGATGTTTCGATCTGTTTAATTTGTTGAAGCAGTTCTTCGCTCAATGCCATCTTACTGTATTTAGACTGCATCGGTATCTTGTTTTCTCTTGAAAACGCTCTGTAATTAACTGCTCCGAGTATAATAGCCGCCAGCACAACGACAACCCAAAACAAGTCTTTCACATGTCTGTGTTCCATTATGCCTCCTTCTTGATTTTTGCAGAAATCAATTCCAGAATAACACGATAAACGGTTTCGTCGGAGTTTTCCGATACGATTTCGTTATTTATGCTTGCCGGTCTTACATCCAAGGTTTTAACCTTTAATATATGATCCAAACTTTCCAATCTTGATAAGAATAAACCGAGTTGCACGTAAGTTGCCTGCAATTCCAAATTATATTGTTCTTCCAACAAGGTTCTGTTGCTGTTGGTGAAGGTTTCTTTCGGAATAACTCCGGCAACGGCAATATGGTATTCATCAGCAATTTGCGCTAAATGTTCCACAAAATCATTTACTTCTTCGGCAGAGAAATGTTCTTCATTCGTGATACTGTTTTTTATCACTTTAGAAACCTGCTGAAGCTGGTTATTCAATACTTTCGCGCTATTAAGCATTTCCTGTTGCGTTTTAATTTTTTTGTCTATCCTCTTAATCTGTCTTATTCTTTTCTTGGTAAGGGTTCCTCCCCAGGAAATCAAGACTGCGGTCAGCAAAATCGAGAACAGTATTAAAAGAGTGTATTTCTGTTTTAATTCCATTCTTAGCCCCTTACTCTTTTACCTGATTTCGGAGATACACAATCAATCTGGAATCGCATAATATCCGTATCTTTTTCTTTATCGCGACTTGATTTGACAAATATAATTTCAGGGAAATCAGAATTGATTTGTTCGTTTTTCATCAGATCCTGAATAAATCCGTTAATAAGATCAAATTCCTTTTGGTCTTTGCGAATTTCCGTAATTCCGTAAAGACTTAATATCCCGTTTTTAAAAGCAAATCTGGTAATTGCTATTTTATCGTTTGTCTGCTCGGAAAGAGCAACAAGTTTTTTAGCCCAGAAGATACGTTCATTTGATGTTTTTGCCAATCTTTCCAAATCATCGGTTGAAAGATATTCGCCGCTTGCTTTATACTGTTGAATTTCTTTCTTGATTTTAGCGGAAAGTTTTTTACGGGAATGAATTTTTTTCTCTAATAAATTGACTCTTACAAATAAGAGAGCGGAAGCAATTAAAATAACAACAAATGCCGTTATGCAGGCGCTTATAAATTGTTTTTGCTCCTCTTCTTTTTGTTTTTGCAATTCACCGAATTTATTAAGATTGATTTTGAAGAAAAATTGATTCATAACGCCTCCCTATTCCGGTCTCATCGCCAAACCCAGAGCCAAAGCAATTTGAGGATCATGTTTGTCCTTAAATTTTTCAGGCATCTCTATGTTTGTAAACGGGTTATAAATTTCAGTCGGAATATTGAGCTGTTCCTGAATATATTCCGGAAGTCCTTTCAGTTTGGCAGATCCTCCGGTTAACAGTATTTTTCGAAAATCACTGTTGCCTGCTTCTTTTACGTAAAATCTCAAAGAGCGTTTTACTTCTAAAGCGATCTGTTCCTGAGTTGTTTTTTCCGAAATATCCAAAAGCGATAAATTTGCTCCTTCGGCAGTATCTTTCTTTTCGATAATGCCGTTTTCATGCTTATATTTATCAGCTTCTTCAAATCCGATATCTTGTTTTTTCATAATATCCTTGGTGAAGTGATAACCTCCCCAATTAATATCACGCGAGAAAAATTTTGCTTTCGCTCCGTAAATAACCATATTCGTTCTGTGCGCTCCGATGTTAAGAATAACAAAAACACCGTCTTCCGTGTAACTGTTCAGGGCAAAACAATTGGCAACCGCCAAAGGCTCCACATCGACAATCCCCGGCAATAAGCCCGCAGCCGTTAATATATTGGAATGATCTTCAAGCATAGATTTGGTGCTGGCAGCCAGAAGAACATTCATGTTATTCGTCTTTTCTTCAACGGATAAAACCTGATAATCAAGCAACATGTCGCCGCCCGAAATAGCCAAATGCTTTTTAGCTTCAAAGAATAAAGCTGATTCAAGCTCATCATCCGGAAGGAATATGGTTTTTATTTGTTTAATGCTGATGTCGTCTCCTCCGATGCAACTTACAAGATGTTTTACTTTCTTGGGGTTGATTTTAAGAGCTTTCAGCATTTCGGCAAGAACCGGAGCAAAACGATCTTTTCTTAAATCACTCGGGATATACTCCACTCCGGAAGGAATGGTGGGACGAATCTCATAGTTCAAAAGCTTAAATCCTTCGTGAAGTCTTTTCAAATGGACAAGCTTAATACTGTGAGTTCCTATATCCAGACCGATTGATTCTTTGAACTTTTTCGGTTTCTTTTTTGCCATAATACCTCATTTATTTAAAAAATGAATAATTTACTAAAAATTAATTGGAGTAACCTTAAACCTTAACGAAACTCTTTCTCTGGGGCTTTCTCCGGAAGTTACGTGAACCTCGGGGAAATCGGGAGGCGGAGTTCTCATAAATCTGTAATCATAATGATAATCTTTATCATACCCCGAAGGACTGTGTTCCGGTCCGTACTTTGGAACGTTTTCACCCCAGAGCCAATCTCCGCCGTCGGTATGGTTCGCGGGATCATGTCCTGATCTGTGAACAAAACCGCGTCTTGTCTGAGCAACGGAACCGAACAGCCTGATGGCTCCCCTTTCTCCGACAACGCCTATTTCGGGCCAAACCGGATTATACCACGGATAGTCCGGAGGCGACATAGTTCCTATTACATTATAATTTTGGGTCGACCAGCCGTTACCCCACGGAAACTGATTTAAATGTAAATCAGGGAAGTGGGTTAATCTGTTATGCAACAGAGAGTCCCCGTTTATTGTTATTTGCACTATCGGCGTAGAGGGATGAGGATGTTGATATTCGAAAGAGAAAATACCTTCTTTTATCGGATCTTCATCTTTAGCTAAAGCGGCAAGAGCTGCGTAGATATAAATGTCATTGCAATTCCCGTCATTGATTTGGATCGGATTTCCCGGTGTCCAATCTCCGAAAAGATCAAGGCATTTATATTTTATGTAAATACGTTTTTCCGAAACAAGACCGAGAAAATCTCGAGTGTTTGCCGTACCCGTATAGTCTCCGTTTTCATCAACTCCGTCGGCAGATTCGCCTTTTTCCGTTCCGGCATAATAAATATCGTCCGTCAGGTACAAAGTATCGGCGCAACCCCAAGTAATGCTTCCTCTCACCCTTCCTTCAAAAAACAATTTGTTTTCCACGAAATAAGAGTGTCCGCTGGTCAAGTCTCCGCTTCCGAGATCCAATAACAAAGTATCAATCGGGATACGCATATTGTTTAATCCGATTGAATCGCCCAGTTCATTTGAATAAGGCGGAAAGCCCGGGAATTGACGAACTATCATGGTGTCAGGTTCCCAAACGACTTTTATTGCTTTGGCAACATATCCTCCGTCATTCATTTGAACATGAATATAATCAACATCGTTTAAACCGGAAAACAGTTCAGTACCGTTTTTTCTAATGGAAGACATTTCCGGGTTCCAATTGATCACTCCGGCATTCTCTGTTAAACCGTCCGTGAAAATATCATCAATATTTCCCCCTGAACTTTCCCATTGTACTTCTCCGGCAGTCGAAACATGATCGTGGAATAGCGGCCAGCCGTTATTGGAACCGCCGCCGCCGTTCATAATCCAAATATCTGAATTGCTGTGAACCCTTCCGAATATCTCGTCTCTTCCCCAGAATTTAACTTTGGCTGCATCCGGACCTTCTGCGGCATTTTCCGACTCATCGGTATTGGTTAAATACATATAGCCGGCGAAAGTCTCCTTTCTGTCTCCTTGCTCAGCATAGAGTTGAAGGTGAGATCTGTTATGGCTGTGATAGGAAACGGAATTGATCTTTTTGTTAAAACATCTGACATTGGTTTTAATCTTTATAATGTTAGCAGCCGTATAATTAGTAGATTCAAGATTTTTCGACAGTTTGGTTCTCATTATGTACGAACGTTTGATAAAACCATGATCCAACTCGTATCGGGCATCGGGCAAAACGTACATATTAAAATCCGATAACCTTCCGGAAACAGCGCTTCCGAAACGGAGTTGACCCCGAGCGGAATGTATTTCCTGAGTCAAAATCAAATCATTAATGAAATCTTGACCGACGGAAAAAGCCCGACTTGCCATCGTAAGTCCGGCAACGGCGGCAATCAACGCGATAACCATAGACACGACAATACTGCCGTACTGATTTTTTAACCAATTCATAATTCCTCCTACCCGCCTATGCTTATCCCCGTTTTATACGTTACGGTTCGGGGCGGAGTTTTTTTATTTTCGGTTTCGATCTTTGCTTCAAGGGTCAAATAAACGAATGCTTTGGAATTTATCGTTTCATTGGAGTTTTTGTGCAAATACTTGAATTCTAATTTTGTTACTTCTATGCCTTCATCTGCGACTTTAGGGAAAAGCACTCCTGTTTTTACTTGGGTACCGTAGTAGTATTGATACTTCACAACATTGTCGTCAAAATAAAATTTGACTCTGTCATTAGTAGGAACTCCGGTATCGCTGCCCATAAAACAGGTGATTTCATTTGAAGGTATCGGATTGCCCGGAGAAGTATAGCCTAATTGAACTTCAGCTGATCCGGCAATTCCGTAAAATTCGTAATTGCCGTTTTGCCCCACGACAACTCCTCGTTTCATTTGATTTACGGCAATATATGCCTGCTCCTGCAAAGAGGAATATTTTTCAATTTCATCAAATTTTGCAATAAAATGCCCGATCGCCCAAAAAGCAAAAAAAGCAAGAATGCCGAGAACAATCACGACTGAAATAACCTCAATAAGAGTAAAACCTTTGACATTGCCTAAGTTAGATTTCATCATAAAATTTTCTCCATCAAAGTAATTCTCATTCGTTTATTGTCATTAGCATCTTCTTCCCATAAAACATTTACTTTTACGACCAAAACATCAATGGCAAAGCCTGTACTCATGTCGTTAATTATTCTCATATCAAAAGATATTCTTCCCGTAACATCCTCGGAAAGTTTAATGTCTTCCGTATAGAGTCCGTACTTTGCTTGTAATTGCATAAGTGTCAGGTAGTTACTTTCATAGACGATTCTATCCAGCCATCCGGAAGCCTGCAAGGTCGCAGATCTGTTGTGATAGGCAATGCGAGCAGAGGACTCGGCATATATCATGCCGATATAAACACCGGTAATCGCAATACCGATAATCAACACTGAAATCAAAACTTCAATAAGAGTAAATCCCGACTTATTTTTTAACATAGTAAATTTCCTAAAAACCGGCGCCGGTTGCAAACATTTTCGGATTGTCGGCTGCTTTTTCGGCAACCGCTCTTTCCAAAAGACCGTTCATTACATGATTATAAAGAGACTGATCTTTGGTTTGCATGCCTTCTTTGGTTCCGGATTGAATAACTGACGGTATCTGATACGTTTTTTCTTCGCGGATCAAATTTCGTACAGCCGAATTTGCAATCATGATCTCCAAAGCCGGCACTCGACCGTTACCCTGTTTGTTTTTCAACAATGTTTGAGCGACAACAGCTTCCAATGATTCGGATAACATGGAACGCACCTGAGCCTGTTGTTCTCTGGGGAACATGTCGATAACGCGGTCAATGGATTTTGTGGCGCTGCTGGTGTGAAGGGTTGCCAAAACAAGGTGTCCCGTTTCAGCAGCTGTCAGAGCAAGCGAAACCGTTTCAAGGTCACGCATCTCGCCGACGAGAATCACATCCGGATCTTCGCGAAGAGCTGAACGCAACGCAGCCGTAAACGACCAGGTATCATGTCCCAGTTCTCTTTGGTTAATAAGCGAGTTTTTGCTCTTGTGTACAAATTCGATAGGATCTTCAATAGTAATAATATGACAATGTTTGAGTTCGTTTATTTGGTCAATCATTGTCGCAAGCGTAGTAGATTTACCGCTTCCTGTCGGACCTGTTACCAGAACAAGACCTTTGTCTTTCATGGCAATGGTTCTCAACGTTTCGGGCAGATGGAGTTCATCAAATCCTTTCACTTCGTTCGGAATAACCCTGAAAGCGGCTGCCAGTCCGTTAATTTGATGAAAAGCGTTCACGCGGAATCGCACATCATTGGACAATTTTGTAGAAAAGTCGATTTCCAATTTTTCAAGAAACATCGTTTTTTGCGAATCATTCATGACGCCGAAAATCAATTCTTTTACTTCTTCTTCCGACAATTTGGGAAGGTTCAGTCTTTTCATTTGTCCGTGAACGCGAACCATCGGAAAGGAACCGGCTGAGATGTGTAAATCAGATGCGCCTGCATCAGACGTGAATTTTAACAGTTCCTGAATAGTCAAGATATCCTCCCCGGACTATTCTGATTCTTCGTCATCTGTAAATGTATCGATACCGTAACCGTGGAATTTAGCTTCTTCCACATCATAAAGAACTTGGTGACCTTCACCGCCGGCAAAGTCGGCTGTAGAAGTTGCAACGAAACGTTGCGGCGGATCACCGACAACTTCAAATTCCCAGTTTTTTCTTGTAGCTTCGCCTACATTAACGTCTTTTAATGCTTGTTCAATATCGTAATTTCTGGTTGAGCCGTACTGTTGTTTATACAAATCATAAGCTCCGCGAATGGAACGGATAGCAGATTGAGCCTCCGTTGATCTGGCTTTTTCCACGTACCTCATATAAACCGGTACAGCCATTGCGGCCAGAATGGCAACAATAATGACCACGACAAGGATTTCAATAAGAGTAAATCCTTTTTGATTGCGCAAGAATTTTGACATTAATTCCTCCTTATATTAAATTATTTTGTCAAGATGTTTGCAACAAACATTCCAATATCAGGAAAATGTGCAATTTATTTGTATAAATTTAATTTTTATCTTTACGGTCAAGAACTTATTTACGAATAATAAAATATTCTGATCGAAAGGGGGTATTTTTATAATTTCAAACATCTTATCGCTTTATTTTCGAGCTTAATGGAATTAAATAACCTTTCTGATTTCTTTTATAAAAGGAGACTGTTAATCCTAACTAAAAAAAATTATGCAGAGCAATCTTTTAATTGTAAAAAAAGTTAGCGCCCTGTTTACGCTTGGAATTATTAATATGTAACTTTTTACAGTAAAAAAGTTCATCTTCAAACCGGAGTCAGAAAAAGGAAATAAAATTATTAACTTGATTTAAACTAACAATATCAATGTTTGACTTCAGTTATAAAAAAGCGGGAGTTTATTATGAAAAAAACATTTTTATTAATCTTTCTTTTAATGTCGGTTATGGGCAAAAGTATTGAGATTTCGGCGCCTCCGACTCCTTCGTCATTACCTTTTTTCATTGAGGAAGACGATTATAACGTTGAAATCTTTAAGTCGCACGATAAAGCAAATGCAAAATTTGTCAGCGGGAAATCTCAGGTTTTGGTAACAGGATTTAACGCAGCTTTTGCTTTCAGAAAACAAAATATTCCGATTAAAGTAATTTCTGTTTCTTTCGGCGATTTGAGTTATTTTATTTCGGACGGTTTTGACCTTTTCGCTTCGGGGAAAAATTTCACCGTATCCCTTCCTTTTAAAAATTCTCCCCTGGATACGCAATTCAAAACAATTTTATCCGTTGACAATGAATTGAACAAACGATGTAAAATTGTTTACAATCCTTTTCAGGCAAGCAGACAATTGTTGAAGAGAAAAAAAATAGACTTAACCGTTCTTCCTGAACCTTTGGCTTCCAAAGCGGTTATTGTCGATAACTTGAAAAGAGTTTCTTCGATAAATCAATTATGGCATAAATTTTTTCAAACCGAAAACGGAGTTCCCAAAACAGCTGTAATCGTAAGAACAGATATTTTATCTGAAAAAGAGATTTCCGAAATCAAACAAAAATTGAAGAAACACGCGGAAGAATTGAAAAAAAATCCGAAAATGACAATAAAACTTTTGCAAAAGAATCTTAAATTAACAGAAAAAGAAGCAGCAACGGTTGCGGAAAATATATCGATAAATTACTTGTTTGACGAGGAATTGGTAAAAAATGCAAGCGAATATCTGAAATCGATAAAAAGAGAGAATGATTTTGATAAGGATCTTTTTAAATAAATCCAAACCGGCATTGGCAGGTTTTTTGATTTATCTGACAGTCTGGCAGATATTATCTTTGTTTTTCGCCGAATATATTGTTCCGTCTCCCGTAAAGGTTTTGCGAGCCGTAAGTTCTTTTGAGAATACGGGAATCAATATATTGCATACTTTTCTGCGGATAACGGTATCTTTTGCCGCTTCTTTTTGCTCAGGGATTACGATTGCCGTTATTTTCCATAAATTTGCATTAAGAGACTATATTAGGTCTTCCCTTACCGTTTTGCAAATTATTCCGGGAACAATTTTAGCATTGATCCTGTTCTTGATTTTCGGGAGCGGTTCAGCCGTTCCCGTTTTACTGATAGCTGCGGTAATTTTTCCTCTTTTTGTTAATCATACCTTTAATTGTCTTGATCTTATTCCGCAAGAAAGAACTGAAGCATGCAAGCTGTTCGGCGGAGGGAAAGCGGATCTGGCAAGATACGTTTGGCTTCCCGAATTAATTCCCATGTTGAAAGAAACCGGAAATACGGCAATAAGTCTCGGCAGTAAAATTGTCATTCTCGGAGAATTTATCGGATCAGACAGCGGTATCGGTTATGCTTTGAACAATGCCAAAACATTTTTCAAAATGGATGAAGTTTTCGGTTATTTATTGATAATAATACTGCTTAATTTCTTTTTGCAGATTGCCTACTCTTTCTTTTTAAAAATATTGTTTTTACTGAGCAAAGCATAAAAAAATCCGGAAAGAAAAACAATTTTTATTCGTTCCGGATTATAATCTTTATTCGGGTTTGCGACAATTAAAATATTCCGCCTGCTTCATCGCCGATTGTGGTAGTCGGTCCGTGTCCGGGATAAACGACGGTTTTCGGATCAAGTTTAAATAAAATATTTTTTATGGAATATATAATTTCATCATAACTGCCGCCCGGCAAGTCAGTTCTTCCCATGCCTCTTCTGAATAATGTATCTCCGGCAAAAAGATGATTTTTATGAAGAATGCAAATACTTCCTTTTGAATGTCCGGGAGTATGTAAGATTTTATATTTTTCATCTCCGAGACTCAGTTCTTCTCCGCCCTGCAATTCCGTATCCGCTGAAGGAGAATCAAGTTCAAATCCCATCAATGCGCTCATATTTTTATTGTTGTCGGGCAACATGTGAGCGTCATTTTTATGAATTAAAAGAGGGGCGTTGTATTTTTCCTTAAAAAATCTGTTCCCTCCGATATGATCTCCGTGTCCGTGCGTATTCACTATGTATTTAATTTTCAATTTATTGTAATCGACAAAGTTTATAATTCTGTCGCTTTCGAGAGAGGGATCAATCAACATGGCTTCCCTGCTTTTTTCGTCCCAGACAAGAATGGTATTAGTTTCAAATCCGGGTAAGAGTACGAAAATTTTAGATTTCATTTTATCCTCATGCTATATCCTGTAACAATCATATTGTTCGGATTTCATTTTTGTTACTTTCATTTCGTTTTCAAGCGCAAAGTTTTTGCCGAATAATACTTCATCGGTATTTTTTGCTTTTCCGCAATAACTGAGAAAAATTGCTCCCGCCAGCTCTGCCGTTTCTTTGGAAATATCGGATTCGGATGAAATAATTCCTAAAGGACCCGTTACGTTTTTTGCTTTCAAGACGATTCTTTCTCCGGCAAGTTCGGATAATCCTTCATTATCGGACTTTGTGCGTCCCACCAATAATTTGGTATCTTTATTTAATCTGAAATGTCGTCCGTATTTCAAAAGAGAAATTTCTGATTTTTCGGAAAAATCATGTTCAAGCAAATCGCGCATTCTGCGAGAAAAGTTATTGTCGGTCAAAAGACATCCGCCTCCGGCGCTCGGGAAAACTTTAACATTGAATTTCTCGGCCAACTCCAATTGACGATGCCTGGAGCGTCCTTGAATATCAAGCATTTCGTTTTTATTAACCCATCCCAGGGTTACCGGCAATGTATCTTTTAATAATTTTTGAGATAACGGTCTGACAATAAGGTCTTTCACTCCGCTTAATTTTGACACCGAGTTCATGGCATTTTTTCTTTGCGACATTGGTCTTTGTCCGAGGACTTCGCCTGAAATCAAAAAATCGGCTCCGAATATTTTCAGAGTTTCTCCCGCTTTTTTAAACATAAGTCCGTGGCAATCAATACAAGGATTAAGATGCTTTCCGTAACCGTAACGAGGACTTTTAAGCATTTCAAGATGATCAGTCGCAATATCGATGATTTTGAGATTTATTCCGTTGATTTCAGCGTATTTCAAGGTTTTTCGGGAATCAAAAAAAGGAGTATCGAAAAAAACGGGAATAACTTCATATCCCAAACTTTGCATGTATTTGACTGCCAATATTGAATCTAACCCGCCGGAAAATAAGGCAACGGCTTTATGTTTTCTCTTCATTATTCCTCTTGCGATCATTTACGCAATTAATTAAATTTATTATTGCAAATGCTGTTAATTATTTTTTTTATTTTTTCTATGCTGAAAGGTTTTGAGATAAAGCCGAACAAGCCTTTTTTCGTTAATTCTTTTATTTGTTCATCTTCCGTCATTCCGCTGGTAATGATTACGGGAATATTCTTTTTGTTTTCAATAACAAAGTTAAACAATTCTATTCCGCCTTTCAGGGGCATGTTTTTGTCGGCAATAATCAAATCAATATTATTGTCTTCCTCTTCAAGATGTCTTAATGCTTCCAAAACTGTTACGCAGGCAATAATTTCATGTCCTTCTTCTTCCAAAATTTCCGTATATAAATCCAAAATATCTTTTTCATCATCAACAAATAATATTTTTAATGAATGCTCTGGACAGGTCTCTTCTGCTTCTTCCGTCAAATAATCCTCCGGTTCTTCGGGTTCTTTTTCTGATGCAGGCAACAATATCGTGAAGACCGATCCTTTTCCTTCTTCGCTTTCAACTGTTATTTTACCGTCGTACTCATCAATAATTCTTTTTGCGGTGCTCAAACCGAGTCCGGTGCCTTTCCCTTGTTTTTTAGTAGTGTAAAACGTTTCAAAAATATGCTTTTTGACTTCATCGGACATGCCGATTCCGTTATCTTTAATCTCTATTTTTATGAATGTATTTATTTTTTGACCGTAACACAAAATTTCATCATCTCTGATTAAAGAGGATGATACAACTATTTTACCGCCTCTCGGCATAGCGTCTTTGGCATTGACGCAAAGATTAATAAAACATTGCTGAATTTTAACTTTATCTCCTTTAAAAGCCAAAATTTCTTCCGGAAGATATGATTCGATTTTAATATTTGCCGGCAATGTCGGTTGCAACATATCAATTAAATATTGCAATTCTTTGTTTATATCGAACACCGTAACTTTTTCGGAATTTTTTTGGGAATATTCCAAAATCCTTCCGGTTAATCCTGCTCCGTGTTCTGCCGCTTTTTTTATCATCTTTACCGATTTGTAAAAATCATCGTTTTGGTCGGATTTTTGCAATAAAATTTCCGAAGATCCTCCTATTATCATAATAAGATTTTTAAGATCATGAACGATTCCGCTTGCAAGTTCTCCCAAAGATATTAAACGTTGATTTTGGAACATTTTTTTATTTAGCATTACCCTGTCGCTGATATCTATCAAAACTGCAATGATTGAGGGCTTGTTATCCCAATTTATCAATCCGAAAGTTACTTCAAACATTATATTTATTTTATCGGCAGTAATAAATCTTACGGGAATAACTTCTTTTTCTTCGCTGAATAAGGTAGTTGCGGCAACCGAAAAGAACTTGAATTTGTCTCGTTCATCAATCAAATCGCTGATATTTTTACCGACAATCTCTTTTTCTTCGTAACCCAGTTTTTTCTTTAAACTTTTATTTACGAAAACAGTTTTTTTATCCTTAATGATAACTATCCCGACGACAGTTTCGTTTATGAGACGGCAATAATTATTTATCGTGTAACGAAGCTCTCTTATTGTACGGCTGTTGCCGATAATAACTTCTGATCTGCGAGCCAGAAAGTTTAGGTCAGCCAAATCTTTATCCGTAAAACTGAGTTCGTCAAAACGCGAAAAATACATAACTCCGAAAATTTTTTGTTTAATAAAAACAGGTATAGCCAAAACGGATTCTGCATCTTTTCTTATTTCCGAAGCAGATGACTCGCTCATTTTTTCTCCTTGTCTGAGAAGCAGCGGTTTGCAAGTTTCTGCAACGGTACCGACGATTCCTTCGCCTGTTTTTATTTCTGTATGCTCGTATTCATGACTTAACTCTTCCGAAGTATAATAAGGAACTAATTTGTCCTCGCCCTTTATAAAAAAGATTCCCAGATCAAAACGGATCAATTTGCCGACTTCATACATAATGACTCGAACAATATCGGACTGGCTTCTCATTCGAGAAGTCATTTCGCATATTTTGGCAACAGTACCGATACGTTTAAGTTCATCTTCTAATTCTTCTCTTGTTTTTTTCCCGTTGCCTTTATCGTAAACAAGAAGCAGATAAGAATCTGTTTTCCGGTCATTTTTATTGTAGGGAATTATCGTAAATAAAGCTTCCGAATATTCGGAATTTCCTTTCTTCAAGTATCCGTTTTTTTTATTGAACTCCAATATCTGTTCTATTTTATACTTCCCGGATTTAGATGCAATAAAGTCGCAAATATTTTTCCCTTTCAGACTTTTTATGTCTTTTTTCAGTAAATCCGGAACTGATTGCCCGGCAAACTTAATTTTTCCTTTCCCGTCAATTTCAAAAATAAGCGATATCTCCGAATTATTAAAAAATATTTCGGAAATCAATTTTGTTTTTTCATCATAATCTTTTCTTTTGTTCGGACTAATCTTTTTTATGCTCCAAAAAAGCAGAATCAAAAGGGATAATAAAGAGAACAATAGCCTCTCGTCTTTAAAATTAAAAGAAGAATCCGTAACCGAAACAAGAAAATAAGGGGAGTTGTCGAGTCTGATATTTTTTACGAAGCATGTGTGTTTTTTGTCTGAAGAGACATAAGTTAAAGAATCTGTAGAATCATTGAGAACTTGATTTTTTTTAAGTTCATTGATAATGCGAAAATCAAATTCGGAAAAATTTTCGAGGACGAGATTATATTGTTTGTCGCATATGAAAACATGATCGCCTGAAGCAGTAACGGTATTTTTTATAAATTTAAAGGCATCAGAATTAATTTCTTCAGGAAAAGCAGAAATCAGATTTTTGTAATTTTCAACTTTATTGCAGGATTCTTTTTTTATTTGAATAAAAGAATATACAGTAAAAAACGATATAAAAAAAAACAATGCGAAAATTAAATAATTTTTCTTATCTCTCATATATCAGACTTCCCAAACGCCATTAAAAAAACTGCTTAATCGCTTATAAAAAAAATATATCAATACTTCAAAGACATTAAGATAAAATACCTGAAATTAACCATTGGAGAGGATGTTTCTTATTATGCTTGATTTATGTCAAATATTTAGTTAATAAAGATTTTATTTAAATAATACGGATCTTCTTTTTCCTTAATATTACTGTAGTTATACTAAAAAACCGGCACAGTTAAATAAAGTCTGCATGCTAACCGGATCAATTGAGCATCGAATTTAAAATGCAGGCATCCGCTATGTATTTTGTTTCTTGAACCGATAAAACATATAATTTGCATTTATTTAAATATTGTTTCCCATGCGTCTGTATTGCGCAAAAATTGCTTTAAAACAGAGGTTTTAATTTGTCGGCTTATTATACTCGTCCTGATTCGATAAATATTTTTATCTGATTCTCATCACATAGTAAAACAATATGCTCTGAAAACATAAGACTCTTTCTTACAAATAAATTAAATAAAAACCACATTCCGATAATTATTGAACTGAAATACCGTAACTGTCGTAAATAATAAAGTTATTGACTTTCATGAATATCGGCGGTTATTTGTTTTTAAAATATCATGCAAATCAGGCAATAACAACCTGTTAATAAAAAAATAAGAAGGGTATTTATGAAAAAAAACATTTTTGCAATCGCATTTATTTTTTGCGCGGTTTCCGTTTTTTCCCAAAATAATTGGATAAAACGAAATACTTTCGATTCCGTTATCGAAGGTCAGCTTTTAAAACCTGCTTTTACGGACTTGGATGATGACGGACTTACGGATCTGCTTACAGGGGACTTCAACGGTCATATTAAGCATTATGAACAACAAGCCGATTCTTCGACTGAGTTTGAACTTATAACGGAAGATTTACTTCAATCCGATATTGATATATATAATTCGGCTCCGACGATTATTGATTTGGATAATGATGAAAAATTAGATTTAATCATCGGCAAAAAAGACGGGAAATTACTTCATTATGAGCAAATAGAGAAAAATTCAACGGAATTTGATTACGTAACCGACAACTTCAACGGGATTGACGTCGGAACTTATTCTTCTCCTGTTTTTACCGATTTGAACGGGGACGGAATTCTGGATTTGTTTGTCGGAGAATATAACGGAAATATTAATCGTTACATGCAAAACGGCGCAAACTCAAACGTATTTACCTTACAAACTGCGGTATTCGGCAATATCAACAACGGATTTTATTCTGCTCCCGCATTTACCGATTTAGACAATGACGGACGTTTGGATTTACTTATAGGAGAATACAGCGGTAAAATTTATCATTACCGGCAAAACTCTGTAAATTCATCTGATTTTACTTTGGTAAACCCAAAATTCAATGATATTGATGTCGGAGAATATTCCTCTCCCTCTTTTATTGATTTCGATAATGACGATAATTACGATATGGTTATCGGAAAAGCAGACGGCGCTTTATTGCATTACGAGGAGGTTAAGGAAGCGATCAATCCTGGAGATTTAATTATCACGGAAGTCAGAAGCAGCAATACGTCTTCTTATGCGGAATTGTATAATAATACGGATAGAGAGTTATATTTGGACAATATTGTATTAAAAAGCTTTAACAACGGATATTCGGAGCCGAACGAAATAAATTTATCGGGAATACTGGGCGTTCGAGAATATTATCTTGTTATCAGGAACAGTTATTATTTTAACTTGGATTACGGTAACGCAGAATATGATTTAATTTTTTCAACTCTTAATGCCGACGGCGGCAAAGACGCTCTTGCACTGGTTTATAACGGAACGGTTATAGATCGTTTTAATAAGGAAGGAAATGAAGCAACTTCTTATCCGGCGGGAACTCATTTTGAAAGAGTCGATTTTTTAAGTTCGGGAGAATCTTTGGAAAACGATTGGGAAGATGCAGAGACCGAACATACCCCGGGAACAATAAATGAATCCGATAATAAAACGGCAACGATTCTCAATCCCAATGATAATTTTAATTTCGGATACAACGGACAAGGAAATCCCGCTATGGTTTTGACTGTAAACGGTGAAAATTTGCCCGGAGAAACGTCAGTTACAGTAAACAGAGGAAGAGATGTCGCCGATTCGGGAGAAAAATTATTTGTAAGACGTTACTTTGAGATTAATTCCGAAAATCAAGAAGTTGATTATTCTTTGAAAATATACTACAAAGATTCCGAATTAAACGGATTGGATGAAAATAATTTGATCATTGTCGGTTATCGGGACGGAGAATGGCATGAATTTAATGATGTAACCAGAGATACAACTGAAAACCGGATACAGGCTGCCGGATTGAATTATTGCTCAATCTGGGGATTGCGAGAAGAAGAAAGCACAAGTTTGCCTGTGAAATTTTCAACTTTCAGTCTTGCTCAATCGGGCGAGGATGCAATCATAAAATGGATTACTCAAACCGAAAACGATATGAGAGGATTTTATGTTTTGAAAAGCGAAGCGGAATCTTTGGAGTCGGCAGATAAGATTTCGGATTTAATTCCGGCTTCCAATACGCCTTTTGCTCATGAGTATGTTTACGAAGATAAAAGTCTCGAATCCGGCAAACATTATTGGTATCGGATAGAAGCTGTTTCTTTAAGCAATAATTCTTTTTTCACCGAATCTCAGTCAATTTTATTGGCGGAAGAAAACGAGCCTGATGAAGATGCTCCTGATGCAGAATCAGTTACCTGCATTAAAGATGTTTACCCGAATCCTTTCAATCCTCCGGTCAAAATATCTTTTTATATCGATGAAAAAACAGCCGGAAGAAATGCCGGAGTTTCAATAGAGATTTACAATGTCAGAGGACAAAAAGTATATTCAAAAGATCTCGGAAATCGAAACGAAGGTTTGCATACAATCAAATGGAACGGGAAAAATGAAAACGGAAGGGAATGCGGAAACGGCATTTATTTTATAAAACTTATCGCAGGTTATCGTAATTTCCTGAAAAAATCAATTAAATTGAAATAGAATTGATGCAAAAACTTAAAGCCCCGGCACTAATGTCGGGGCTTTTTTTATTGTTAAAATTTTCATTTCGTTGAGAAAAATGTTATAAATATGAGATAACTTTATTCCTTGAAAAGAAGCATTAAACTTAAATAAATTATTTTAGGGGATTAATAGAGTGATATAGCCTTTTGTCAAAATCTCCGTAATACAATAAAAAACGGGAGAGGCAATTAAAAGACTGTCGAATCTGTCCAAAAATCCGCCGTGTCCCGGAATAAGATTAGAACTGTCTTTCACGCCTGCATCGCGTTTGAAAACCGATTCTGCCAAATCACCGAATTGCCCAGCGGCGCCTGCCGAAAAAGCGGCAATAAGCGCAATTTTTAAACTGATTTGCAAAGGGAAAAAATAATGAGCGGTTATTGCGCCGATAAAAGCAAATGAAAAACCGCCGATAAACCCTTCCAGCGATTTTTTGGGACTTACCTTAAAAATTCCTCGATGTTTGCCGAAAGTCATACCCGTAAAATAGGCGAAAGTATCGGTTATCCAGATGAGAGCAAGCAATAAAAGAGCAAAATATTCTCCGTTCGGCAAAGAACGCAATTTAAAAAAAGAAATTAAAAATAAGCCGGGATATATAAAAAGAAGAGATAAGCCGCCCGTCCGAATAAGAGAGTTCTCTATATTACCGGTCCCCGCGTCTTTCCCGGAAACGGTAAAAAAAGCAAAAAGAACGGTAAATAAAGCAAAAATATTATGTTCGCAGGTCGCAAACAAGATAAATGAAAAAATATAAAAACTTATTTTAAGCGGAATATCAATATTTTTTTTACGCATCATTTTCAATAACTCGTAAGCAATCAATCCGCCGATAAAAGACAGAAGAAGAGAAAGAAAAATACCGCCCGACCAAATAATCCAAATCAGAAGCGGAATAAAAACAACGGCAATACCGGTTCTTTTCAAAAGGTTACTCATATTCTGGCTCCGAAGCGTCGTTTTCTGTTTTGATATTCCAAAATTGCCTCCATAAATTCAGCTTTGGAAAAATCCGGCCATAAAGTCGGAGTAAACCAAAATTCGGAGTAAACGCTTTGCCACATTAGAAAATTGGAAATGCGCTGTTCTCCGCTTGTTCTTATGATCAAGTCCGGATCGGGAGTTCCCGCCGTATAAAGATGTTCGGAAACGGTTTCTTCGTTAATATCTTTCGGCGTAAGTTCACCGGTTTTTATTTTCTCGAAAATGCTTTTTACGGAATCGATAACTTCTTTTCTTCCTCCGTAATTAAAGGCAACGTTAAGTCTCAGTCCTGTATTCTTTTCGGAAAGTTTACAGGTTTCCGTCACTTGTTTTACGTAATCCGATTCCAAACCTTCTTGTGATCCGATAAATCTTATGATAACGTTATTTTCCGATAACTGCTTTATTTCTTCCAACAAAGAATTAAGGATAAGTTTCAGCAGATAATCAACTTCCGAATCAGAACGTCGCCAGTTTTCGGTGGAAAAAGCATAAATTGTCAGATGTTTCAAGCCTATTTCAACACTTGCTTCCACAATGGAACGAACGGTGTCTCGTCCGACGGAATGTCCTTCAATACGCTGTTTTCCGTGTTTATCCGCCCAACGTCCGTTTCCGTCCATGATAATCGCAATGTGTTCGGGCATTTTTTCTTTGTTTATTTTTTTTATTAAATCTTTATAATTCATGATGCTGCCTTTAATCAAGCAATGATTTTTCCGCTGAATATTTCAGATAAGCGTTAATAAATCCCGAAAGATCGCCGTCCATAACGGCGGATATATTGCCTGTCTCGAAATTTGTTCTGTGATCTTTAACCATTTGATAAGGATGAAAAACATAAGAGCGAATTTGATTGCCCCAGCCTATTTCGGTTTTGTTTCCCGCCAATTTATCTTTTTCTTTAACCTGTTCTTCTTCGTATTTTTGATAAAGACGAGCTTTCAAAACTTTCATGGCAAACTCTTTGTTTTTCAATTGAGATCTTTCGTTTTGACATTGGACAACCGTTCCCGTCGGCAGATGAGTTATGCGGACTGCCGAATCGGTGGTGTTTACGCATTGACCGCCTTTTCCTCCGGCTCGGTAAGTATCTATACGCAAATCTTTTGCCGCAATTTCAATTTCGATTTCTTCTTCAATGAGAGGATAAACGAAAACAGAAGCAAAAGAAGTCTGACGTTTTCCTTGAGCATTGAAAGGAGAAATTCTGACCAGACGATGAATGCCGGCTTCACATTTAAGTTCACCGAACGCATTTTCTCCGGAAACCTTGAGAGTCGCGCTTTTGATGCCGGCTTCGTCTCCCGGAGAAAGCTCTATTTCTTCTATTTTATGATTACTTTTATCAGACCAACGTCGATACATGCGATAAAGCATTTCCGCCCAGTCCTGAGATTCGGTTCCGCCGGCTCCGGGATGAATGACAAGAATTGCGTCGCAATCGTCGTGTGAGCCGTTCATGAGAATAGCTGTTTCTTCCGCTTCAATTTCCTCTTTACAGGATTCCAATTGATAAACCGCTTCTCGCAAAGATTCTTCCGAAAAATCTTCTTCCAAAATCATGCGATACATTTCTATATCGTCCGCCACGGTTTCAGTTTTTTTGATATTTTCCAGCTTATTGCGTAAAAATTGCACTCTTTTGCTTATCTTTTGAGCTGATTTAGAATCATTCCAGAAATCGGGTGAATTTACGGATTTTTCCAGCTCAGAAATTTCTTTTTCTACGGAATCCCTGTCAAAGAAACCTCCTGATTTCATTTATTTTTTTCAGCATTTCTTCCGAATCTCGTAAATAGTCGTTGTATTCCATTTTAATTAAAACTCCGTTTAAAATCTTCCGGGAAGAAGACAATCTTTTACTTCTTCGTTAAAATATCTGTCCGTCATGGTGGCGATAAAATCCCTCACGTAAACGGGAGCGTTAAATTTCTCGATATATGTTCTGTTTTTATGATCAAGAAAGTGTTTGAATATTTTTGATTCTCTGTTGTTTTCCGTAATGTCATTCATATATTTTTCAAAGAGCAAAGCCATTGCTTTCGATATTTTAGTATTTGAATTTTTTACGTTTTCGGCAGTGTATATTTTTCGATAATTAAAGGCTTTCAATTTTTTCAGATATGACGAAGTTTCGTCATCAAAAGCAATATAATCATTTTTATAACTGGCTGCAACAACTGACTTTACCAAGGTATCAATAATTAAACTGTTTTTATCTCCCATATATCTCACGCAATCAAAAGGCAATTCTTCTCGGCGCAGAATTTTCATTCTTATGGCATCTTCTATATCCTGACCGATGTAAGCAATGGTATCCGAAATACGCACAACGCAACCTTCCAGAGTCGCGGGCATCCAGCCGTAACCTTTACCGTTTGTTTTGGCGGCAATATAATCTTCTATTTCTTTTTCTGTTTTGTTTTTTTCCGGATAAAGTTTGGTATTATGAACTTCGCCGTCATGAGAAATTATGCCGTCTCGAACCTGAAACGTAAGATTTAATCCGTTTCCTTTCCGCGAAATATGATCTACAATATGAAGACTTTCTATGTTATGATGAAATGCTCCGATTCCGTGTTTTTGACAGCAACGCGATAAAGCCCGTTCTCCGTCATGCCCGAAAGGCGTATGCCCCAAATCGTGTCCCAATGCTATTGCCTCTATAAGATTGACGTTCAAACGCAAAACAGTTCCTATAGTTCGGGCTATTTGAGAAACGTAAGTTGTATGTAATGAACGATTTGACATTTCTTCGTCAAATTGATTGCTGAATGAAAAAACTTGGGTTTTCCCTTGATAACGACGATAAGCTCCGCTGTACAAAATTCTGTCTCTGTCAACGGCAAAAGGATTTCTCAATTCATCATTTTCTTCTTTTTTAAGTCGTTTAGCATCAACTGAACGAAAAGCATGTTCGGAAAGATTTTTATCTTGCAGATTAATAATATTTTCGTATATTTCGGACAGTTTATTTTTATCTATCACATCGCCTCCCGATCAATAAGATATTTTTCTGTAGTGCATAAATTTAGGTTCAAAACCTTCTCGCCGTTTTATCGTCTCGAAATAAGTAACGATATGTCCTTCGTAAGGTTCAAGGGTAAAACCGTTTTCAAATTTCGGAGAAAAATCTTTTCTTTCTTTAAAATGTTTGACTATCCATTTTGTGTAATCGTCATGATCTGTAGCAATTCTGACTTCCGCATTTTCTTTTAACATCTTTGCCAGAGCATCAATAAACGGTTGTTGAATCAAACGATGCTTATGATGCCGACGTTTAGGCCACGGATCCGGATGTTGAATGTAAATACAGTCAAGCGATTGAGGTTTTATATGCTCCGTGATATTATGATCGATATAAAAATTGGCAATTCTGACGTTGGGATGATCTTCAATATTCAACTTTTTTAAAATTTTAACTATTCTTTTCATCTTTAACTCAAAACCGATGAAATTTATTTCCGGATTCAATAATGCTTTGGCTGCAAGAAATTCTCCTTTGCCGCTTCCTATTTCAGCATGGACGGGATTTTTATTTCCGAAAACTTCCTCATAATCCAATTGTTTGTCTTTTTCGACTTTTATAAGAAAAAAATTGCGTTTTTCCTCTAATAACTCTTCTTTGCTTTTCATTATTCCCCTGACGGAATATCCGTTTTTATCGAAAAATTACTTCTTCCGTCTTCATCTTACTTAATAATTTAATATTCCTATAAGAAATATTTTACAAATAAAAAGACGAAAATTCCGAAATATGATATTTTGTCAAATATGAGATGAAAAGCTGATAAACTTATTGAATATTTAACTTTTAAATGCAGAAAAATAAAACCTCTGATTATCTTAATTTAAATATAAAATCTGTTCAGCAAGAGGACTTCTTAATCTAATTCTCCATTAAGCTTTCATTAAAGATATAATCTTTATAGTTTACTTTATAGAAGATGCTGAATATAGCCGGTATAAATATTAGTGTGATTACCGTACCAAAAAGCAATCCAATCATAATACTTACTGCCATTCCTTCCCACATCTCCCCTCCGGATATAAGGTCTGAATCTTTGTAGACAAGCTGTAATTACAGCATCATTAATATTTCGACCATTAGTTAACTCTACCTCCATTCTGTCAATGAGGACAATGGCATTATTAATAACAATTCCGGCAAGTGAGATAACTCCTAAGAAAGGCATAAATCCAAAAGGTGTGCCAAAGATTAGCATTCCTATAACTACACCTATTATTCCAAGCGGAATAGTCATAAGTACCATACTCATCTTACGAACAGAATTAAATTGAATTATTAGTAGAAGTACAATAATAAACCCTGAAATAGGTAAAAAACCTATTACCGGACCCATATTTTCAGCTGATTTCTTGGCATCTCCACCTACTTCAAAGCTGTATCCTTTATCCCAATCTTTTGCAGAGTTTTCAAGCCAAGGAAGTAGCTCTTTTGTAACTAAAGAAGCATTAGCACCGGATTTTAATCCTGATGTTACCCTTATTGCTCTCTTTAGATTTGTCCTTTTAATTTTACTATATTGCCACTTTGGAACAATTGTAGCTACTTGAAGCAGAGGAACACTTTTACCCGTACCTTGAGCAAATACATTTAGAGCCTCTAAAGAAGCTAAAGATTGTTCTTGATCTGTATTAGCTCTTAAAACAATAGGTATAGATTTATTCTTCTCTCTAAACTCTCCTGTCTTGAAACCATCAAAAACAGTTGCTAGTGAAGTTGCAATATCTTGACTGCTTACTCCCGCTTTCTGTGCTCTGTTTTGATCTATCTCTATCAAAAACTTTTTACTTTGAGGTCCCCAGTCATCTTTTATATTTTTAGTTCCCGATATGTTAAACAGCTTTAGCTTTATGCTCTCAGCAATGGCAGATAGTTTATCGGGGTTTTTACCGTATACAATAACTTCAATAGGATCTCCACCACCACCGGATGCTAATTTCCCTATTTTTACCGCAGCATTTGGAAAGTTTTCAAAGGTGAATTTATCCAATTTTGATATTAGTTTATTATTTACCCCAAAAGATGTGGTATTTACAAGAATGTGAGCATAGTTTGAGTTTGGTTCATCTTGTGTGTAACCTAAATCATAAGAAGCGGGACCTTTACCTATGTATGAACTCCAATCAACAATACCTTCGCTCATTTTCTTAGAATTAACTTGTAGAGAATCCCTCATAAATGTTTCCAATTTAGAGACAACCTCTTTTGTCTTCTCTATTTTAGTTGCTTCCGGTAGATTGATATCAATTGTTATCATATTTCTATCACTATCGGGGAAGAATACAAAAGGTATAAAGACAAATCCGTAAAGGGATACAATAAATATTAAAAAGATAGATAAAGTTACCTTTACCTTATGTCTTAGAGCAACCAAGATGATATTTTTATAATAATTTTTTAAATTTTTTATTACTCTATCTATTAAACTTAACTTTTTCTCCTCTTTAGCAGGATTTTTTAAGAATAGATAAGAGAAGAGAGTAATAATAGATAGGGATATTACCCAAGAGGATAGTAGTGCAATAGATATAACTACAAATATAGGACCTACAATATCACCCATTGTTGTTGGAGAGAGATAAAATGCTAAGAAAGCTGCCGAAGTTGTTAAAGTTGATATTAGAAGAGGCATCCAGAGTTCTGAAAAAGCATCTATAGCCGCCTTGTATCTTTCAATACCCTCCTCCATTTTAACCATAATAGTTTCAGCTACAACAATAGCATTATCAACCAACATTCCAAGTGCCATAATTAGGGCTGCAAGGGTAATCTGATTTAGGCCCATATCCATCAAATACATTATTAGTAGGGTCATGATAACCACAATTGGGATCAAACTGGCAATAAGCAGTCCGGTACGAATCCCTAAGAATATGAGCATTACAATTAAAACAATACCAATGGATTGTAGTAGATTAACAACAAAGTTATCAACCTTATCTTCAATATATGTATCTAGAGAGGAGGTTCTTATAAGATCTAATCCCATAGGTAGTTTTCCCTGCCATTCTACGGCTATTTTATCAACCTCTTTTCCCAAAGCGGTGATATTTGAACCCTCTTTCAGATTGACATGAATGGAAATTGCATCTTTACCATTGATACGAACAAGTTGCTCCGGAGGATAGATATAACCTTTTTTGATATTGGTAATATCTCCAAGTTTAATCAGCTGGGAACCGTTTGAGCCAATAGTAATAAGCGTATTTTTTATATCCTCTATTGAGTTAAAATTACCTGTAGGTTCTAAAATAATCTGTTGATCTCCTACTGTGATTTGTCCACCGGAGTTTAAAATATTGGTTGATGTTATAAACTGTTTTAATTTGTTGGCAGTTAAACCATATTTTTTTAGCAGAGTATTATCAAACTCTACAAAAACCCTTTCGCTCTGCTCTCCACCCAAAACAACTTTTGCTGCATTGGGTAAACGGATAAGTTTATCCTTAATCTCATCGGCATACTCCTTCATTTCAGAGTAGGAGTGCCCATCTGAAGTGAGACCTAAAACAACTCCATAAACCTCTCCAAGACCATCATCATTTAATTGAATATGAACCCCTTGGGGTAATCCTTGTAAAGAGCTTAGTTTTCGTCTTAACCTATCCCAAACACTCTGCATTTTATTTCCCGGAATCTCATCTTTAAGAGCAACGCTAATAACAGCTAAACCGGTTCTGGATGTACTGTTTACCTCTTTTAATTCAGGGAGCTCTTGTATGGTTTTTTCTATCTTATCCGTAACGAGCTGCTCTACCCTTTCAGGTCCTGCCCCGGGGAATGAAGCAACAACAGATGCAACACGCAAGGTAAAAGGAGGCATACTATCACGAGACATTTTTTGATATGAAAAAATCCCCATAACAATAATTGCCAGTAGAATCATTGTAGATATTCTATTTTTATCTATTGAAAACTTTGTTAAATTCATCTCTTTTCCTGACTTATTAATAGTTTACTTATGTTTTTTAGCTTGGAGAGTGTAGAATGTAGACGGAAGACCGGAGACCGAAGACCGAAGTTTGGAGGATAGTTTAATTACACCTTCCAGCTTTGGTTTTCTACCATTTACCCCTATCCCATTTTCAAACTTTTTTTATAGGCAATAAGCATATTCATTAAGTTAAAAGAAGTTTTATATAAAACATTAAATTTTTCTTTTGAAATATATTCTCTTTTATTTGCTTTGTGCAAACAGGTTACAACTTCAGCAAGAGAACGGATTGAATAACTTATAAATTTCATATTTTCTGCATTAGATTGCCCTATTGAACCTTCAGATATATTTAATGCAACAGAATCTACAGCTCTTCTTATTTGGGAAGATAAATTAAACTTTTCAATTTCAGGGAAATTGTATGCTACTCTATTTATTTCTTCTCCAAAATCCATTGATTTTTGCCAAACGATTAATTTTTCAAATTTAAAATTCATAATATTATATACTTCCTCATCTCCCGTCTTCTAACCTTCTGTCCGTCCAATAAAGTCTGTAGACCTGCAACGGCTATTTTATCACCCTTATTCAAACCTTCCTTTATCTCAAAACCGGAAGTTGTCAGTTTTCCTATGGTTACTTTTTTCTTTTTTACCGTTACAATATCTTTATCACCTTTTAGGAGAAATACAAAGTTTCCATTAATATCTTCTCCAACAGCATTTGCAGGAACAAATAGTTTATTGTTATCCTCTTTGTTGTTATCAAAAAGAAAGGTTACATTAGCTGCCATTCCACTTTTAATTTTATTACTGGGATTTATTACAGATATTTTTACGGGGTAGGTTGCCGTATTATTATCTATTGAAGGAGAAATCTCCTTTACCTTACCTTTAAACTCACCCTCTTTAAGAGCCGTAAACTTAATATCTACCGGCATGTTTTCAGATATATTATTTATAAAACTCTCGGGTAAACCAAGTGAGATCTCCATTGTTTTTCCCGCATTTAAGGTAGCTATTACTTGACCCGGTGATACATTTTCATCAACTTCACTATTAACAGAAGCAATAGTACCCGATGCCGGCGAATATATGTATCCAAACTTTATCTGTTCCGCTTGGATATCCAGACCTCTTTTTGCTGCTTCATAGCTTTGTTCTGAAGTTCTAAAAGAGTTTTTTGCATTCTCAAAATCGCTTAAAGAGGCACTCCCTTTTTCATAGAGAGAACTAACCCTGTCAAAGCTCAACTTTGCTGTATTCATCTGAGATTTACTACTGTTTACTTGGGTTCTTGCCTTTTCGTATGATAACCTTGCTTGAACATTATCCAGTTTTGCAAGCAGATCATCTTTTTTCACCTTTTGACCCGGTCTAATATTCAGATCTGTAATAATACCTGAATTACGGAAGCTTAGGTTTATGATTTTTTCAGTCTGTGCCGAACCGCTAAATGAACGATCCATATTTGCATTTGCATAGTTTATCTCTTGATATTTTACGGGACGGATAGACTCCTCTACCTTCTTTTCCTGCTTATTACATGAAAAAAGAGTATCTTTGTTCCTTACTATTTAATTTGTAATAGTTCAATCTGTTTTTACTGTTCTAATTCTCTATTTGCTCTTATTTGCAAATTCAAGAAACCTCTTTTCAAAGTCAGCTATCTCATCTTCACTATCCAACAAAAAGTAGTTACCTAAATATCTTTCAAGTTGAACCATCTGGATTAAATAGTTGTAAGAGGCATTTGTCTTTGCTTCTTGAGTT